>Ga0268277_1001580_pt1 | contig 14998 bp, 14 predicted proteins | sample saktaG_5_FD_190132 | JGI IMG/M metagenome (GOLD analysis project Ga0268277, IMG submission 190132) | Saline water microbial communities from Sakinaw Lake, British Columbia, Canada - sak_2010_1_5_50m | ecosystem: Environmental > Aquatic > Non-marine Saline and Alkaline > Saline ...
TTCATATCTGTCTTTTTTGCCTATTCCGGCCATTATAAAATCCTTATATTGTTTTTCCGCTAACCGGCGGTTAGCTCCAAATTCCGATAATATCCAATCCGTTGTCAAAAATGATTCGGGCTTTCCCGAGCCCGCCATAGCATTGTAACTGCTCCACCTATAACCTTCCGGGGCAGTCACAATCCCTGCCCTGACGGGGTTTAACACAATATACCTGCACGCCTCAAGCAGGTGGCTATCTTTTTGTATCAAGATTGATTTATACCTGCCCTGATAGAGATGCCCTACACGCTTGTGTTTCTTATTAAAGGCCTGTGTATACACGCCATTAAGCTGCCTCATCCCTTTACTTAGGGTGGCATCGATAGTTTCAACGGCCAGATGATAATGGTTTTCCATCAGGCAATAGGCGTGAATAAGCCAGTTGAACTTTTTTACAACATTAGCCAGCGTTTTAAAAAACACAAGGCGGTCGCCATCATCCCGATATATCGCGCGCTTTTCATTGCCCCTGGATGTTATGTGGTATACCGCGCCCTCAAATTCTATTCTTAAAGGCCTCGCCATAGTTTAATTCTACCTATAATATGCAAATTGTCAAGATTCAAGACCTGACCCCAAGCACGCCAAGCAGTCCTCGACAGCCAACTCTATCCTCCATATAACATATAAAACTCTAAAGGCAGCTTCTGATAAGATTGGATATTTTTGTAAACAGGCTCTGCAAGATGCGCCGAAGGCCTGTACATACTGCATTGCCTGCATAGGTCTACAAGTGTTCCTTGCCTGAAAGAATCCAGTATCTTTTTTCTTTCTTTCGAGCTCCAGCAATCGCGCAGCGAATTATGATGCGTATCTCCGATGATCAGAGAATCGCCATTCACGTCCACGCACCCGCAATTTGTGATCAGGCTATTCGGCAATACAGATGGCGCAAGAAGCGGGTAAACGCATGTCTCGTTCTTTGCCAGGCCGCTGCCGTCAATGATCTGCGCATTTTTTACTTCACCGCTTTTTACAATGCCTCCGAAATTTCCGTACCAGGATATATGCGACACCAGGCACCCCTGACGCTTGTATGCTTCCAATTGTTCGCGGTGTATATCTTCAAAATTAGGATTATTCGTCCTAAACGATAGATGGATATCCACATCGCTGCCGACAGATCTTTTCAAGCTCAATAATCTCGATACCGAATTAAGGACATTTTCGAACTGGTCAACCTGGTAGAGGTTCTTATACCCTTCCCTATCGAGGCCGCCGATACTAACCTGGATCATAAAGGATGATTTTAAAATGTATTTCAGCTCCTCGTCGGAATATTTTTCGAAGGCTATTCCGTTGGTAGTAAAGCTAACCTGGTCGATATTCTTATATTTTGCCAATATCTCGTAACGCTTGATAAGATGAGGGTCAAGGAGAACCTCTCCCGGCACAGGAGTCAGGCTAACGGCGCCACCCCCCATCTCGGAGTATTCGCGGATAACCTTTTCGAATATATCCAGAGGCAGTACTTGCGGTTTTAATTTAGTCTTGCCGTAGCAGCAGAATACGCAACGGGCATTGCAGGTGTTGACCGTCTCAACAATTAGGTAGAGCGGCCGCCTGTCGGTCAGCTTAAGCATTCTTCTAATCTGCAAAGCCCGGAAAGGCTGCTCTACAGTTTGGCGGATAGCCGAAAGAAGACGCCGCGGCCCGAAGATGCGGCGGTTAGAAACCGACTTCAGACTAATCTTTAATTTTAATTCATCTGCCAATATTTGTGTAGCTGTTTTCCAGAATTGGGCAGCGTCTGCCGCAAGAGCCCTGCATTTTTCGATATTATCATCGATCGTCGTAAAATTATCGACACGGAAACCACTTGCCTCGATAACCCCGGGGCAGCCGATTATGTTAGTGCCTGCCTCGCTTATCACAAAACATCCCTGAAGCGGCGCCTGCCACATCCTTCCCGATAACGTCTTCCCCCGCTGGTAGGGGTACATCAGCCCATAGCAGCATGATGAGGATGCAAACATCCGGTCTACCTGCCGGTAACTCAAAGGCTTTGCCTTAACATCTACCCTATCCCACTTTTTACCATAGACACGCACCAGGCCGCTCTTTATGAGCTTTAAAAGGTCCTGCTGATACCTGTCCTCGCCCATCGGCTTAAAATGCGAGATATGTATTGGCCGGCTATCTTTCTTTTTAAGCGGGCTCTGCCATAGCTCGGGGATTACCGGAAGATATCCTTTTATATATGTAACGCCGTCCGGACATTCCGGCGGGGTCGGCGATACGACGAATATTGCGCTTGCTTTCGGAAAACGCACTTTCCAATCGATCTTATACTCCCTGACGTAATCATAAGCATGAACAACGCCGGCGTATTCATGATTCGCTATTGTCTTGTCTCCCCTAAGTACCACCAGCAAATCAGTATTACGCAATATTTTATCCTTGAGCACGCGATAACCGGCAGATTGATAAAGCAGCTTTACGTTCAGATAAACATCAAGGTCGCAGTACTCGCATGTCATTACGCAACAGGTTTTTTTCATTTATTCCCCAGATACTTCTTAATTATTGCCGCAATTTTAGGTGCATTGTCTTCGAGCTTATGGCGGGTGCGCACTTTTTGACTGGCATTTTGCCCGAGCTGGCACAGAAGTTCGCGGTTTTGATAGAGCTCAATGACCCGGTCGGCCATGGCATCCACATTAAAACTGGGCACGACAAAACCGCAGTCTTTCTCCACAAACTCAGGCTCCCCTCCCGTCTTATCAAAGCACAGGATAGGTTTGCCCAGCGAGGCCGCTTCCAGGCACACAATGGGATAAGGATCTTCGCGGGACGTAAGAGCGAACAGATCAAAATCAGCGAAGTAATCAAGGGGATTTGTCTTTGCCTCAAGGAAATGGACGCTGGTCTCGAGTCCGGATTTTATAATATCGCAATCTAGCACATTTCGCTGCTCTTTATCCCCTCCCCCGATCCATACGAAATGAATAGGTGCATTCAGCTTTTCTCTAATGCGAGAAGCAAGCTCAATAAAGAGGTCCGGGCCCTTGCGCCAATGGCGCGTGCCGGCAGAGCCAACAATAAATGAGCCGTCGGGAAGTTTTAATTCTCGTCGAAGAAGGCACTGACTGGATATCACCTTTGCCTCAGGAATAGAAGCCGAGACCAGGAACCCATGGACCACGCTTATAGTTGAGGGAGAAATCGAGTAGCTGCTTACAAGATTATCCTTGACCACCTGCGAACAGGCGATAAAATGTGTTGTACGCTCTTTTACATAATCAAATTTATCGCTCCGGGAATCCAGGCTGTAACTTAATTCGTGAATATGGGAAATCACAGGGCAATTTAAAAAGCCTAAAGCCTGCAGGATGTTGCCGTTTGTCGAGGTATTAGAATATATGAGGCCAATCTTGGAGCTTGCCAGCTTACGTCTTATCCTGGAAGCCGGATCATTTATCCCTAAGCGCCTGGTGATCCTGCGAAGGATATTGTGCTTATGGATGATCTCGGGCCCCTGGCCATCTTTATAAAACACCGATGTCGGCGCCAGCGCCGAGAAAGCCTTCTCCAGCTCTCCGCCCCTGCCCAGAAGGATCTCGAACGAAATACCCGCATTCTCCTTGAACCAGCGCAAAAAATTCAAGAGCAGAATCGGCGCCCCGGTGCGGCTTGCGTCGTGGGATATGAATAATACTTTTTTCATCTTATTTTATCTTTCATCAGCTGTTGTACGATCTCTACGCCTTGCATAAAGCAATGATCCTGGTTACCTACCTCGTATTTCCACAGCCCAAACCTGCCGCGCGGATAAACATCCTGCTTCTCGAAGAATGGGATTAGTTCTGAGAGCGCCTCGTCGCGATGCAGGCCCGGGATAGGATAGCCATGCTCGGCTCGATGCGTCCATGTGGAAACGATCTGGCCGCGCCCCGAGATAAGTTTCGTATTTATGGCTCCCTGGATCGAATCTTCCAGAAGCCGGCTCTGGTCCACAGGCTTATATTGCGATTCAGAGACTTCCAGCATCAATGACCAGTTCTTGTTAATATCAGGCACGTTATAAGGCGAATAATTACTAAAGACAGTGGCCCGATAGAACGGGCAATTCTCTTCCGGAAAATAGATCCAGCATTTTTTTGCAAGTTCATCACACGGCTTACCCGAAAGTCCGAGGCCGATAATGTTTGAAGATGAATACAAAAGCCCGCGCTCAGCCAAAGGTTTAAACTGCAATTGATTAGAAATCCTGATTAGTTCATTAAGCGGCAGGGTTGATATAAGCTGTTCATATTCATGGGCCGCCCCATCCTCGGTTGTGCATCTATGTTCTTTAAGGTCAATTACAGCCACCCGCTGATTATAGTGTAGCCTCTCCTGCGGAAGCTGGGAAGCGGCAGCCCGCCACACAGCGCCTGTGCCTCCATGTTTAGGAAATTGGAATTTGTTATTCGGCCCCCAGGAGATATCGTCTTGCTTTCGCTCGATATTGCGCATTACCCGTGCCAGGTCAACGACGGATACGCGCTCGCCCATCCATGCGGTATTCATGAGTTCAGGCGGACAAGCCCATTGCTTGAAATTGTAAGGCTCCATGAATATTTCTGCCAAGCCCGCGCCAAAAGTAGCGTTGATCCACTGCAGGAAGTTTTCCGGTTTTACTTTAGGGTTTTGCGCAGCCTCTTCCAGCCCTTGAAGGCATTTCCGGAGGTCCTCAGGAGGCAAACGGCGGATATTATTCTGGAACGGATATGGCACGAACCGGTCTTTGATCCACACCCAGGATTCCCTCTCATGGTGCAACCAACCATCCTTGCCAAGGAACTCATCAATTGCCTTGTCAAAATACTCATAATGGGAAAATTGGACGTGCCCTCCAATATCCCAGGTAAAGCCTTTATCGTCGACAAATGAAGCAGCCAACCCTCCGGGAATCCCCTGGCCCTCCAGTAATTCCCAATCAGCCCTGCCATTTTCAACTAATCTTTTTGCCGCCCCTAGTCCGCACGGCCCGGCTCCGACGATGAGGATCATGATACCTGTTTCCCTTTCTTCCAACGACCGGCAAGTAACAGTTTCATCTTTAGGATTCTTATAAGACTTCTTGGAATGCATGGCAAAATAACAAGAAAAAGTTCGGGGCCATATAACTTATACAAGACTTCATAGGCCTTTCTTCTTTGAAACCAATTGAATGGCGATGCGGGCTCCAGGCCAATCGTTGGCCAAAACCGGATCAAGTGATGCCGCATCAAAAGAGTGCTGTTCTTTCGCTCGTATGCATGAGTTTGCTCTAGGATTCATGCCGTAAGATCAATGCATTCTCCAAGATAATCCTTCGCTCTACCTACCCGCACAGTGCCGGCGTGAACTCTGAATTTATTCAAAGGCTCTGCAATAAATGCCACTGTGCCTTGCATGGCAAGATGAGCCCAAAGCAAGAGATCTCCAGCCAACTTAAGATGAGGTAGGATAGTCAAAGGATCGACGAAGAGCTGGCGCCTGAACACAACGGCGCTTGCGTTAGGGATAACACTCTTGATGACGAGGTAGTTAGCGCAAAAATAAGCGCCATCCATGACAAAGCCTTTGCTCCATAAATCGGGACTATACTCGTCTGTCCAGCCCTTCACATTGCCTGTCACCTTACCGTCTTTATCGATTAACAGAGACTGGCAATAGGCAAGCGCAGCCCCTGACTCGACGAGCTTTCTCACTACTTTCTCCAAAAGAGTCGGGTCAGCAACATCATCCGATTCGGCAATCCAGATGTACTCTCCCTTGGCCAGCGATATTCCTTTATCCCACTGTTTAAAAGTAGCGCCGGAATTCTCTTTATTGGTTATAAGGCGGTGCGGCAAGTGGCCAACGCATCCGGATATAATTTCCAATGAGTTGTCTGTCGAGGCGTCATCCAGGATAATCAGCTCAAAATCCTGGAAAGTCTGGTTTATGATCGAGGACAGCCTCTCGGGCAGATATTTGGCGTGGTTGTAATTGGGAACGATTACGCTCACGAGCGGATTATCGGTATGAGCTTTCACTTATAAACCTCTCTTAATATTTGCTATTTATGGGCAATTAAATTCTTTCCTTTTCGCAAAATTAAATAACCGATGCTCAAGGGATGGCCAATATAGTATCCAATTCGTTGCATATAGTGTTCTCTGCGTGATTCCACCCTAAAAATATATAACAGTACTATTATCACCCTCCAGAAAAAGAAGGCCATTATAATGGACGATCGCTTGTCGAGAATTGTTGAATAAAGATTAAGCCCTTTTACCGTTGATTCTATATATGGTTTTTGTTTGATAGCTTTGAAAAATACTCCTGGCTCCTCACTGTCTTCACATAACGCAATAATCTCAAAATCAGAAAATATTAGCTTAATATCCTTGAGGCCATATCTCCAATAGTCAAATGGATAGCCGTGATAGCACTTCCCTTTCGATCTCGTGGTAAGAAGCATCGATCCACCGGGCTTTAGAACCTGTTTAAGATTATGTATCGCCTTTCTCCAATTCAGGACGTGCTCCAGAAGTTCTGTGCTAATTACAACATCAAAACTATTAGTTCCAAACTCTTTAATAAGATTTTCGACAGGACATATTCTGTCAACACCAGCCCCTTTTTGAATATCAACCCCTATGTAGGAAAGCGGTCGGAATTGTTCTACCGATGGCCTAATTGATCCGTTAACATCCAATGCTCCTACCTCTATAACAGATCGCCCTTTTATGTCGTCTTCGTGAATATACTTCTCTGCAAACTCAATGCATGATTTATGGCACATAATTTACTTTTTTCCTTGTCAAACATTAAACATTAGAAACATTAGGGACAGCGCCCTATTTCTTGCGTCTTCATCTCCCCGGCCGATTAAAATAGGGCGCTGTCCCCTATTTACAAGCATACGCTCGGTACCTTCTTTGGATAAATAGAAGATGAACCTCTTCAGATTGATCACCTCACTACCTTTAGAAAATTCCTTCATTAATTCTGAAGCGTAAACCTGCGGCACTAAAAAATCATTATCATGTAGAACAAGTAGTCGCCCCTTTGCCTGACGCGCTCCCACATTCAATGCCCATGAGCGGCAATAAGGCAGATCCGGCCTTGATAGTGGAGTGTGGATATAGCGTACCCAATCAGGAAGCGACGCCTTGATCTCTTGATTCAGAGACTGCTCCACAACAATGCACTCTAAAGAAACACCGATTTGCGCGGCAATTGATTTAAGGACAAGGAGTAAATTAGGCAAGCGCCTTAATTCGCGGTGCCCGATAATAAACGAAACGTCGACGGCTCCGGAGGATTTTTCCGGTTGATTTTTCAGAACTATCGGATAATCTCTCAAAGCCCTTTGCATAAAGAACTTGCCCAATGACGGAAAGACCTTCGCGATATGCAGGTCCGAGGTCCATTGCCAATCGCACTTGACCCCTCGCCCGGCTGGAGTCGCAATTAACCGCTCATTGCGGTTGCGCATAGAAAGCCACGGCCTGGCCTTCCCGCAGAAAAACCAGCCAGGCCGCAGAGACCAAATAAACCTCGGCAGATCGAAAATTATCGCGCCAATTTTTTGTTTTAAGCTACATTTCATTTTACAGATCAACCCTCTTGTCTAATTCTTGGGCTAAACTCAAAAATTCCTTGTCATTCTGCTCTTTGCCGGAATATGTATGCGGCCATTCGCCCGGAGTCACTTATTTGACGTAATATCCGCCGATTTTAGCGCTGCCTTTAAAATTTACTTTTCCTTCGCTCTTTAGTTTCCTCAACCATCGCTCAAGGGTTTTGGGCGCAATATGAATGGCCCGTGAAATACTCGGCACTCTCAGTCCGGGATTCTCTCTGATATGTTCCACCAACAATTTTACTCCCTCACTTACTCCCTCACTTACTCCCTCAACCTTTTTTGCCTTTTCGGGAGCCGTCTTTGCCCCTGGCCGGTAGAATGTCACCACGAATCCTGTCTTGATATTCTCAAATGTCACTCTTACCCCCGCGGCCTTACATTCATCAACGATACGCTTAAAACCGGAGCCCCAGCGTTCGATGTCTTTCGCGTAATAAAAAGTATCGGCGATCAAAGGATTACGCGGAATGCTTTTCTCTCTGCCCTTGATAAATTCCTCCGGCGAGTGGTCATAGGGAAACTGTCCGGGATTGTAGATCTCAATTCTATTACGATAAATCGCCAGCTCGTTACCGGAAGGATTGTTGAAGTCGCGATGGCAGAGAGAATTAACGATCGCCTCACGGACGGCCTCAACCGGGACCTCTGGCGTTTCGACACGTTTAAAGTCAATTATCTTGGCGCGCCAGTTAATATGTTCTTTGACATAGGTCTCGCATTGAGCGATAAGATCAAATAGTGTTCCTTTAAGAGATTGGATGTCCACAAATGTCGTTTTTTCATTCGTGGCAAAAATGGCCGCGCGCACCTCAACGCGATTGTCTTTACAAAACAGCGCCCGTCCCGCATTGAGCAGTTTTTTATCTTTGAGAAGATGGAGTTTATGAAGGACATTACGCGCTGAATCATAAGCGTATTCAATACGCCCGGCTTTGCGGCCTTTTTCAATGAATCTTTTGATGGTCGGGATATCCGCTTTGGATAAAGAAAATTCGGATACCTCTGCTCCCCACGCGTAAATGTAGTTGTTTTTCTTTTCGACCAAACGCCTCAGCTCATTGACCGAAAGTTTCTTATTTTCCTCTCCAATGCGTAAATAATAACGCCCGCGAGCTGAATACACGCCATCCTGACCGCTCACATTAACAACAATGCACTCCTTACCCTGTATCTTCCTAATCTGAATGTCCGGATGAATCTTGGGTTCAATCCAATCGTTAATGGCCCTTGAAATATCGTGCAAAGTGGATTTTCCAATCTGCTGGCCCACAACGCTTCCATCGTCATTGATCCCAAAATAGACCGCGCCCTTACTATGCTTATTCAACATAGCTCCCAAGGAAATAACCGCCTCTTTGAGCTCCGAAGTTGATTTTTTGAGTTCTATGATTTCACTCTCTTCAAATTTCATATACCATCCTCCTGTGTCCGCGATGTCGTTTGGCCGTCGTATTTCTTTATTCGATAACTCCCCCATCCAATGTTTTTGCGAGCTCCCAAAAACTCTTATCATCCTGCGCTTTGCCGGAATACGTATGCGGCCATTCGCCGCCTGGGCCGCTATGCTCAAAACGTATTCCGAGAATATTTCTAATGCCTTCTGCCAAAGAAGTACCAAGAAACGAATCCAAACGGCCCGAAGGCCCGATATCCGTAATCCGGCGCGCTAAAGCACGGGTAGGTTGTAATAAAATTTTACTGAATGCTTCCGTCCACATTGCCACCGAACGCTCTCTCGTATATTTATCCGAAACCATTTTATAGCCGTTTTCGCTTAACTTTGCCCTGAGTGCAGGATCAGCGAATTTTACCAAACATTCTGCTGCCGCCTTTGAATCCCCTACAGGAAATAAAAAGCAATTTTGGCCGTCTATCAGGCTTCCTTCTGATTTTGAGCCGATATAAGCACTCGATACAACTGCCACTTTACGGACCATGGCTTCCCACACCACGATCGGTCCCGTCTCCCAGAACGACGTCAGGAGCATGACATCCGCCCAATCATACATCTTTGACAGCGCTTCGCCGAAAAGAGCGCCGGTAAAACTGACCTTCTTTTTAGAGATCTGGGCGCGCATCTTCTCTCTTAAGCCTGCCTCTTCTTCGCCGCTTCCTACGATCCTAAGCTCATAATTTAGATTAGATCGGTCAAGGAGATCGATAATAGCTGGGATATCAGTAACTCGTTTCTGGAAATTTTCTCCGAGTCGGCCGACATGGATAATCCTTAAAGTTTGCTTATCTGCGCTTTTCGGTTTTGGTTCGGGAACTGAAACGCCGTAAGGAGCGTAATAAACCCTCGCTTTCTGCATGCCTCCTGTCTGTCCCGCTAAAACGCAACCCAGCTTATTTGTGCAAATAACACCATCTAATAGTTGCGAATATTTCAGCACGTCCTCATAAAGCCTTGGGGAGAAGCCGTGCAAAGTCATCGTTACTTTACACTCCGAACCTAAGGCGCTCTACTGCCGCATAAGTATCCGGAATATTCACTCCGACCACCAATTGCGGGTTGACTTTCTCGATCACCCTGTAAATCGCCCTTATGCCCCCTTCTCGTGATCCGCTCTTATTCTCTATGGCTAGCGTCTTTTGAAAAAGATGCTGCTTAAGATAGGCGCCAGCATTGTGCCACTTACCCGAAACAAGCCCGACCGTGACATCCCAGCCTGAATTTTCCAAGCCCGGCACCAGATAATCCAACCACGTAGCTAGCCCGCCGTATATATATGCGGATGGTGCGATAAATAGTATTGAGCTCATTATTATAAAATCACCTCTCTTAAAGATTCCACCAGCTGTCTGTACTTACCCGGTGCATCGATGTATTCTCTGGCGCATCTTCTGGCATTCTCTTTCATCTGCGACAGCCTGGCCTGGATATGGCCGATGGCCTTAATGAATTCTTCCTCATTCCCGACAAGGACTCCGCAGTCGTATTTCTCCAGGAACGCAAAGCTTGGCTGACGGCTGGCAATCACCGGCACTCCCATAGATAGAAACATGCATATTCTGTTAGAGCTTGTACTCATGTTCTGGAATTGCGGGCCACTGTGATGGTAGATCGCTGTTCCGATATCAACTGCGGACATGGTTGACCACGACTCGCGCCATCCCAATCGCTGAGGCTCGATATAAATACGTTCTTTGTTGCGTGCCTGTTCAAGCAGAGGATCGCTGTTCGCCACCTGTAAAACCAGATACGCCTCGGGCTTTAATTCCAGCGCCTTCATCATCCATGGAAACCCTGAATAAACACTAAGTCCTCCTGAAAATGCGATCGTAAGGGCGTCTGCAGGAATGCCCCATTTGGCACGAAGAGCCTCTCTGCCTCCGGGCGCGGGAGTCTCCCTGAAGCACCCGGGATAAACAATGATCTTATGCTTCTCAGATAAACCGGCATACTTACGCTGCAGCTGAATGCGTGACTCGTCATTGACAATGGTAAAATTGGAGCGGCGCATCCCCCACCGACATAATTTCTTCCAGCTCTCCGCCCTGTTTCCGTAATAAGAGCCGCTCCTTATCTCATCAGCCAGGGTAAAAGACGGTCGCCTGTTCCAAAAAGCGAGTACGCCGGCAACTGCCATCGGATCCTCGGCCGTGCCTGAAAAAAGGTCGTACTTACTCCAACGGGAAGAAAACAGGTTCTTCAAGATCCATTTATTGCTGTATTCTACTGGTAAATCTCCGCCCGGAGCATAGAGGTCCACTTTATAGCCAAACTCACGAAGCGCGCTAACTATGGCGTCGTTAGGAGGCGAACCCGCCAACTCGGAAATCAATAGAAAATGCGCCGCGTTTTTTGTTTTCATATTTAAATGGTTACAATGAAGCGCCTTATTCTTTAAAAGCCTCAACATAGAGTGTTTCAAGGCTTCTGCCTTCGCTCGAAGGTTCTATCTCTCTTATCTCCGGAATAGCGCTTTCAAACTGTTTTTTTTCGGATATTTGAGAAAAACCCGCTTTCTCCATGATACTTTTGAGAGATTCAGAGTCATAGCACGCCTTGTGCCCCCCTCCAAAAAGCTGGCGCATAAATATATCACCTTTAGATTTTACGTCCTGATCCTGAAGATAAATTCTTTTATATGTGTTAAAAAACGCCATATCGTTTTCGTAGTACTTTGTTGTCCATAGTGTTAGGTCGGGGCATGTCAGGCGGATTGCCCCCCCCCTTCCTCATTCCGGAATAGGCTAGCCGCAAAAACTTAAGCCCCTCATCGTAAGTTAAATGCTCGATAAAATGACTTGCATATACGCATTTGATATTTCCGGAAAAAATAGTGGCGGCTTTATTGATATCAAGGTTTAGAAAGAAAGCGCCTGTGTCCTGTCGCAGTATAATGCCTTCATAAAAGTCACCGTAAAACGTGATGTTAAGCCAGTCTTTTATAAAATAATGCCCGCACCCCACATTGAACTTCTCAAGAGCCTTTAATTTATCAGCCTGGGCAAATAGCAAGGCCTTCAATAGATAGTCATATGGGACGCTGCCGAATTTATTTATTAAATTTAGAGACCACTCTGTAAAGTGTCTAACTTTAAAAGAAAGCCAAAGTAACGCTCGTAAAATAAACATCTTCATCGCGCCTCCTGATTAACATCGTTTAGACATCTCTTAAATTCCGCAAGATCAACGGTCATGTCGCCTTTTTCGTTTGCACCCTTGCAGATGACGGCCGCATACCGATGCCCCAACGCCATGGACAGCTGGAAATAATCGGGATGCAAACGGTTTTCCGGCAAAAGCTCGATGACGCTTGCGCCGTCGCCTGCCCACACTATATTCGTCAATCCCGAGCCGTGCGGCCCTACCACGACTTTTGCTTTAGAAAAAAGCTTTACCTGGTCGTTGAAACCAAGATCTTCAAGGCAATAGCTTTTAAACCCCAAAGGCGCCAAGAAATCCATTAACGCATTTTCATTGATCACTCTGCGAACTGATGCTTTGCTCCGGGAAATAAAAATATTTTCTAGGCCGCCTTCTCCCGTGTCACCAAGGCCGGCCGTGATTCTCTTGCGCAACCAGCGCAATGCATTCGGTGATACGCAATCAAAAGGCGTTCCTGCTCTTTTCGAGCGCCTCCTGAAGGATGCCACTATTAAGCTTTTTACTTTGGCACGTTTTGAACTCCAGTAGGTATAGTCGCCATCAGCATAACCCAGTAATCTCAGAGAATCCCTTTGAAACGCTGTCAGTTTATTATCGACTATTAAGAGCGGCTTAACGCCTGTTTCCTTATGGTAAAACTCCTATCCCTCTAAACAAAGAAGGCAATCCATGATCCAATGAAAATAACCCCGGCTGTGACTTTTAACCAAGCAAAAGGCAGTATCATATTCAGCATCAATTTTCACCTTCTTCTTCAGCCGTAAAGAAGCTGACAATAACTCCTTCTCGTCTCCACAGGGCAATGCTTCATAGAATAGCGTATTATCTTTTACAACAGACAGCGCAGTATCGCCGACCAATTCCACGTCCAGAATTTCGCAGACAAATGGAGCCTCTAAACTCATCGGCTTAACAAACTCAAGCATCCTTGGAGGCGTCGCTCCGCCGTATATAAGCGGCGGGGCATAGTCGATCGCTTCTTCAGGGCCGATCTGCCAAGAGCGGCTTGCGAGATCATTCAAAAGCTGCTCTCTATTTATTATTTTATAAAAAGCACCAAAAAAAACTCATCTTTCCTTTCTTTATAACGCTTTTGGTTTTCGTAAATTAGGGACAGCCGCAGGTATAGATAAATGTCCTGAAGTATAATCCCTCAAAAAAGCATCTGTGCCTGCTTTTATATATCCCAGCGGGAAGCCGCCGCCGTCCTTCTCGGTCGTCTTCTGCGCGCCGGATAACTTATCCTCTCCGATGCGCCGTTCGTACCAGTTATGGTAATGCGTGATCACGCCGTCGATGCTGTAGAAATTGCCCAGCCCGTATTGCAGATAAGGCAATTCATCGCTCCAGACATTTGGCTTAAAATCCGGTACATATATCGGCGCGGGAACCTTATTAGAAGTATGTACTTCCATCGGAAACCAGGATAGCCCTGCCTCTTTTAATCGAGATGGTATATTATGAGTGACATGATTGCTATAAAAATCCAAACTTAGATACGGGAAAGGCAGCTTCAAATAACGCTTCCATCTGAGAACTTTTTTGGTCTTTAGCATTTTTTTTGTATCAAAAAACATGAATGAACTTTCAGGCATGTTTATTCCAAAGGAACGCGTATAAGGCCCACAACCGATGTCTTGCGGAGAGACCAATGCAATATTATATTTAATCCTAGACTTACATAAATCAAACCACTTATCAGAAAGAAGTATTGTATCTGAATGCATAATAAGTGCATAGGGTGAGTTTGATAATGAAAAAAGGATGTTATATGCTTCGCCCAGGCTTGAGGCTGACTGTATTACTTTTACGCCTAAATTACGCGCGATATCAACTGAGCTGTCGCTGGAATAATTATCGCATACTACTATCTGCCTGTTTATTCCCTCCGTGGTTTTAATAATAGAATTAAGGCTGTGGCCTAAAAATAGCTCACTGTTAAAACTTACTATCCCAATAAAGAGTTCGGCTGCTTTAGGCATTGCTCTGCGGCTCCTGTTTGATGTGAACAATAGTTTTACCTTGCCTGATCCTGGGAACAGCTAACAAAAATCCAAACATAAGACCTGTTAAAACCGCGACTAGCGGATCGCCATATATTTGGTGAGAAATAGCAAACTCTATTATATTCGTTAGAACCAAGGATAATAGAAATACTCCTGCTACTTCACCTATATCCTTAAACATGCCCTTAGCAACCTTTCTGTAGGCACCACTGATATATGCTAAAAAGATCATAACAAAGGCAATGAATCCAGGTATCCCTAACTCGGAAACTACCTTACCGGGACCAGATTCAATATAGCTACCCCCTTCAGCTACGCCTAAATGGCGCGCACCCTGTACTGTCGTGCCAAGCCCCTTGCCAAAAAAACCGTCTCTTCTTATTGCCCACTTAATTGAACCTATGACACCTGATTGTAATCTGTCTTCCGCTTCTTCAGTACCTGATTTGCTTGTTCTAAGATATATTGCCGTTCCTTCTATCCTGCCCACATAATAAAAGAAGGCTCCGCATGCTATCATAAATAAAACTAAATACGATATACCTTTCTTCATGTTTTTTCGCATTGATAATATTATAAATATGAAAATAAATACAAATATCCCTAAGAAAAATTTCCTTCTTCCTGAAAAAAGCACGCAAACCGAGGACAACATAAAAACGCCGATATAATATAACATGCTCCACAGGTTGCGTTTCTTGCGCACTAATAAAAAAAACGCTGACACAGAGA
>Ga0268277_1001581_pt1 | contig 14988 bp, 15 predicted proteins | sample saktaG_5_FD_190132 | JGI IMG/M metagenome (GOLD analysis project Ga0268277, IMG submission 190132) | Saline water microbial communities from Sakinaw Lake, British Columbia, Canada - sak_2010_1_5_50m | ecosystem: Environmental > Aquatic > Non-marine Saline and Alkaline > Saline ...
GTCGATTGCTGCGTGCCCGACCCCGCCAATAAGGAGTCCAAGGATCAACTTCTTGACAAGTGGAAGAAGCTGCATCCCGGCAAGACTCCCCAGTGATAGTAAATACCAGTATCTCGGGATAACCTTTATATATGCTGACCATCGACCTTGATCTCCTCGAGATCAACGGCAATGAAAACATACTCGACGCGGGCTGCGGCCAGGGCCGTCACATCTGGCAGGTGTGTAAGGTCAACAGAGGCCGGTCCGTGGCATTCGACCTTGATGTGACCAGCCTCAAGCATGCCTGGTGCATGCTTCACGAGATGGACGCAAAGAAAGAGACTATGGGCCCCTGGCACCTGGTGGCCGGAAGCGTAACCAGCCTGCCTTTCGAGGATGGGCTATTCGACAGGGTGGTATGCTCTGAAGTGCTGGAACACATTCCTGATGATTATGCCGCCGTATCCGAATTTACCCGCGTGCTGAAGCCGGGAGGCATTCTGGCAGTCAGCGTTCCGTCTCATTTCGCCGAATCGGTCTGCTGGAAGATATCGGATGATTATCATAATTCACCCGGCGGGCATATCAGGATCTACAGGCTCTCTGAGATATCAGGGCTGCTGAAAAAATTTGATCTCGATATCTATAAAGTCAGGTACAAACATGCCCTGCATTCCATTTACTGGTGGTCGAAGGGTTTGTTCGGGCTGAAAAATGAAAAGGCTTTGGCGCCTTCACTGTATTATAAATTCCTGGTGTGGGATATTTACAGCGGTCACCGCTACACAAAGTGGCTGGAAAACTGCCTCAACCACATCTTCCCCAAGAGCACGGTTTTATATTGCCGCAAGCCGGAAGCCGCTTAGGCGGTCCGACCCAACGTTTACGCGTCTTTCTTTGCGCCGAGTCTCCCGGCCTTTTCGTGAGCAGCCAATACTGCGCTGATAACAAGCGAGCGCAGGCCACCGCTCTCCAGATGAAAAAGCGCCTCTGTAGTCGTGCCTCCAGGTGATGTAACCATGTTCTTGAGCTCGGCAGGATGCCTTGCCATTTTTTTCATGGCCTCGGCGGAACCGGCAACGGTTTCGATTACAAGCTTCTGCGCCGTATCTCTGGGCAAGCCGATGTGTACGCCCGCATCAATGAGTGCCTCTATGAACAGAAACACGTAGGCCGGGCCGCTGCCACTGATGGCCGTGGCCATATCCAGGTATCGCTCATCCTTGAGATACATTTCCTCCCCCAGGGAGGCCAGTATCAACCTGGCCATGTCTTGCATGCCAGCCGCCAGCTCCTTTGATGATGTCCACACGGTCATGCCCCTGCCGACCTGCGCCGGTGTATTGGGCATCGCTCTCACCACTACATCATATTTGAGCCTGCGCGAAATGGTTTCAAGGCTGACCCCTGCAGCGATTGATATGACCAATTGAGACGCCAGATGCCCCGAAAGCTGATCAAGCACTCCATCCATCTCCTGTGGTTTCACGGCCAGTATGACGGCATCGGCATCTCTTGTAGCTGCAGCATTATCAGCGGTAACCGTTACCCCGTACCTCTTCCTGGCGATCTCCCGCCTTTCCCGCGATACATCGCTGACTATGATATCCCCTTTAGCGGCCAGCCTGGCGCGCAGTATGCCCTTGACCACGGCCCCTCCCATGGTTCCTCCGCCAATCACAGCAACCTTCACAGCACACAGCTCCTTTCACCGAATATGGCGCGACCTATCCTTAGCATGGTGGCGCCTTCTTCAACAGCCACCTCGAAATCGTCCGTCATACCCATGGATAATTCTTTGAAACCATAGGCCAGGTTCAGGCGCCGCAAATCAGCGAATAACGGCCTGACCTCCTCAGCATCACTGCAAATCGGCGCAATGGTCATGAGACCCAGAATTTGAATATTGGCAAGCGCTGAAATCGTATCAACCGCCCGATCAAGCTCCCCACGGGAGAACCCGTATTTGGTTTGCTCCCCCGCCAGGTTAACCTGTAAAAACGCGGGCAGCGGACTGCTCGCTTTTTCGTTCAATAATGAGGCTAAACGCACCGTATCGATGCTGTGTATTATGTCAACTATCTGGAGGGCATCACGGGCCTTGTTGGTCTGCAAATGCCCCATAAAATGCAGCGTCAACTCCTGCCTTATGTCGGTCAACTCGACATACTTGGCAATAGATTCCTGTATCCTGTTCTCCCCGAAATCCCTCAACCCGCAATCGTACGTTGTACGGATAACAGTGGGAGCTAAGTTCTTTGTTACTGCTATGAGCTTAACTTCCGCTGCGTCCCGCTTGCTCCTGCAACAGGCATTTTCAATGCGACCGCGCAGGACCTGGATATTATGCCCGATGCTTTCTTTCGACACCGGCACAGCCTGTTCTTCTCTCACACTCCCTCTCTATTCATAGATCTTCTCATCGGCAGCATGAGCTTCCTGTGCATCGTCCTCTACATTGCGCACACCTGCCGACTGCGCAAGCGTCTCCAGATAATACTCGTGCTGGATTATGAGGTTCATAATCTCGCTGGTGCCCGTCCAGATAATGGACAGCCGGGCGTCCCTCAGCATCTTTTCAATAGGATATACGTTGGTATATCCTATCCCACCCACCACCTGCATGGCATTGTTAATTATTTCCCACGAGGCCTCGGTGGCAAACCTCTTGGCCTCCGATACCAGGCGGCGCGTGTAGCCGGTGCTGCCCATGTTATCAACCGCCACCGACGCCCCGTAGACCAGCATACTGGCGGCGTCGAGCTTGGTTATGCTATCTGCTATCCTGAAACTGACGCCCTCAAATTGACGGATCTTGCGCCCGAAAGCCTTGCGCTTATCGCTATACCTGGTAGCCAGTTCCAAAGCAGCCCTGGCCAGGCCCACAGCCCCGGCGGCAGAGGTCATTCTCTCGGGTATCATCATCTGGTTAAATACATCGGCGCCCCTGTTCAGACCCAGCACCAGGTTTTCTTTCGGGACCCTGGTGTCCTTAAATACAAGGCGCCCCGCTCCACCACCCCTTGTGCCGAGCAATCCATAGATATACTTGGCTTCCACTCCCATATCCCTCTCCACAATGAATGCGCTGATGGACTTCCCGGGCGCCCCCTCAGTCCTGGCGTAAACGAGGAAGATATCGGCCCCGTCCGCCCCCACCACAAACCTTTTCTGCCCGTTCAAAATATAATAATCGCCTTTTTGAACCGCCGCCGTAGTGGCCCCGAAGAAATCCGACCCGCCCCTGGGCTCGGTCAGCGCTTCCGCGCAGAAAATCTTGCCCTTTAACAGCGGCTCGAGGTATTTCTTTTTCTGCTCCTCGGTACCGAAGACATCCAGCGCCTCACCTACGATGCTGACGAGCGAGAAAAGACATCCCAGCGACATGCCCATGACACCGATCTCCTCCAATGCAATGGTCTCATCCACCCATTTCAATCCCCTGCCTCCGTAGGCAGGGTTGAAGCGGAGACCCAGCAGGTTGTTCTTCGCCAGGTTAACCACGTATTCCCGGGGGTAACGAACCTTATCCGCATCCATATCTTGAAGGAGTTGCCTCGGCACGGATTTTACAAACTTCCGTACTTCCTCCCTCAGCTCTTTTTGTTTATCCGTCAACAGTGGTTCCAGCATCATTTCACCTCTTTTACATCTATCTATGATTATTACGTGCAGATGTTATTTCAGCACGATGTTGAGCAGTCTACCCGGCACATAAATCGTCTTGGCGATGCGTTTGCCTGCAACATATCCCTGGATGCGGTCCTGGGCGAAAGCCATTTTTGTGGCTTCATCCTCGCTGATATCGAAGGGCACCGTCAGCTTATCCCTCAGCCTGCCATTGACCTGTACCACCAGTGTAACCTCTTGATCGGCGGCCAGCGCCTTATCCCAGGCAGGCCATGCCTGCCGGTGAATACTGTAGGGATACCCCAGTGCAACCCATAGCTCCTCCGCCATATGTGGAGTGGAGGGCGCCATCAATATCAACAATATTTTGATAGCCTGTTTCCATTCCGCCTCAGGAATATTTCCAGCCTCCATTACCTTGCTCAAAATATTGGTATATTCCATTAGCGCCGCAAGCATGGTGTTGAAGCGGAACCGCTCGATGTCTTCGGTGGCCTTTTTTATCGTCTTGTGCATGATCCGCAAACATTCTTTTGAGCTTTCATCATCGATGCTTTTCTCCACGTAATCTGCGGTTACCAGGCTCCACACCCGGTTCAGCCACCTGCTCATCCCCACTATCCCGTTATCGTTCCAGTCCCCACCCTGTTCCCAGGGTCCAACGAACATAAGGTAAACGCGCACCGCATCCGCCCCCATTTGGGAAACATAATCGTCGGGCGTAACCACATTGCCCTTCGATTTGCTCATCTTCTCACCCTGGCTACCGATAATTCCCTGGTTGAACAGCCGGGTGAAAGGCTCACTAAAATCAACTATGCCCATATCCCTTATAGCCTTGATAAAAAACCTGGAGTACAGCAGGTGCATGGTGGCATGTTCAGCGCCCCCCGTATACAGGTCCACGGGCATCCAGAATTTAAGATTGTCCTTGTTAAAGGGGTATTTATCACAATCGGGGCTTGTATAGCGCAGGAAATACCACGAGGAGCACATGAAGGTATCCATGGTATCCGTTTCCCTCTTTGCGGGTGAGCCGCACTTCGGACACTTCGTATTCACAAATGACTCACAATATTTGAGGGGAGATTCTCCCGTCAGCTTGAATTCCACATCCGGCGGCAGCAGCACCGGCAGGTCCTTCTCGGGGATGGGTGTAATACCACATTTGCTGCAATAGACCATGGGTATGGGCGCCCCCCAGTACCTCTGGCGTGATATCAGCCAGTCCCGCAGCCGGTATGTAATCGTCTTCCCTCCCCATCCCTTGTCCCTGAGAAAATCACATATCGCATCCACCATCTGCCGGTCTGTCAGGCCGTTGAACTGGCCGGAGTTGACCATGCTGCCACCCTCAATATGAGCTGCAGTGAGATCTCCGCCATCCCATCCGGGTGGGGCGACCACAGTCCTGATGGGGATACCGTATTTTTTAGCGAATTCAAAATCCCTCTGATCGTGTGCAGGCACGCCCATGACAGCGCCCGTCCCGTACTGGGGCAGGACGTAATCGGCTATCCAGACAGGGACCTTCTCACCGTTGACCCGGTTGAGAACATAGCTGCCTAAAAAGACCCCCGTCTTTTCGCTTTCGGCCGCTGTCCTCTCGAACTCGGTCTGTCTCTGCGCCCTTCGCACATAAGCCTCAACCTCTTCTTTCCTGTCGGGGGTGGTCAACTCCGGCACCAGCGGGTGTTCCGGAGCAATCACAAAGAAGGTCACTCCAAAGAGCGTATCCGGACGGGTGGTGAAAACCCTTATCTCCTTTTCCTTCACGCCGGGCTGGCCGAGCCCGAACGAGATATCTGCGCCATAGCTCTTTCCTATCCAGTTGGTCTGCATGATGCGTATGCGTTCCGGCCAGTCTATATCCTTGAACTCAAGCAGCTCGTCAGCATATTTGGTGATACGGAAAAACCATTGCTCGAGCTGCTTCTTTTCTACAGCACTGTCGCAACGCCAGCACAGGCCGTCTCCAACCACCTGCTCATTGGCGAGCACGGTCTGGCAGCAAGGGCACCAGTTTACCGCCGCCTTGCCTCGATAGGCCAGCCCTGCCTGATACAGCTTGAGGAAAAACCACTGGGTCCATTTATAATATTCAGGCCGGCAGGTTATGACCTCACGGCTCCAATCATAGACGGCGCCGATGCTACGCAGCTGGCGTCGCATATTCTCGACATTTTTCATGGTCCATTCGGCCGGATTGACGCCGGTGGCAATGGCCTTGTTCTCGGCCGGAAGGCCGAATGCATCGAAGCCCATCGGATGCATGACGTTGAATCCCCTCATCATCTTGTACCTTGCATATACATCGGAAGGGGCCATGGCGTACCAGTGGCCGATATGCAAATCGCCAGAGGTGTAAGGGAACATGGTCAGCGCGTAGAACTTGGGCCTCGGATCGTCCTCCCTGACCTCATATAAACGGTCTTTCGCCCACTTATCCTGCCATTTCCTCTCGATTTCTTGTGGATTATAGTGTCTAGCAGATATCATAATAGACAGAATTTTAGCCCCTATGCCTTCGATCGTCAATATAATGCAGAGGCGTAGCTTTAGCTGCACCCGGCGTGCTTCGGGCGGGTTTAAAAACCCGCCCCAAAGTATTTTATGCCGCCACCTCGAAAAATTGATATCATAAATCAACGGAACAGGAAAATATGCAGAGAGAGAAATTCGAAGAACTGGTGGCCGAGGTCGTATCCGGCCTGCCAGCAGAATTCGGAGAATTGCTTGACAACGTGGAAGTCTTCGTGGAAGACTGGCCGAGCAGGGAACAACTGAAAAGCGTGGGGCTCAGGGACAGGTACGAGCTCCTGGGGTTGTACGAGGGCACCCCGATTACACACCGTGACCAGAGCTATAACCTGGTGCTGCCTGACAGGATAACCATCTTTCAAAAGCCACTGGAAGCGCAGTGCCGTTCGGCCGGAGAGATAAAGCGGGAAATCGTCAAAACCGTTAAACACGAGATAGCTCATTACTTCGGGCTCGACGAAGAGCGATTGCATGTAATTGAAAATGGCCACGGCAGCTAAACACTATTGATTTACACTTGATTTTAGAGTAGAGTATTATCAGGTTGCATGCGGTAAATTAATTGGAGGCTATATATTAATGAGAAGGATGCTAATATCGTTACCGATTGCGCTGCTGATATTAACAGCTGTTTTGCTGCCCTGTAGCGTAAATGCGGACAGCAATTTGTTTGCCGGTCAGGGAGTTAGCCTCATCAGCCCGGTATATACCGGGCCTTCTCTACTGTCGGCATCATACACTGCTGCTGATAATGCCACCGACCTGCCCGACGGCCTGACCCTGTCTAAGGGCGTCCCATTCATCTCACCCACAGAGGTGGAGCAGGGAAAGGTGGTCACCATAAAGGTCAAGGCAACCAACGACAGCCCCTTCGATTTGACGTATCCACTTGTAGTAAAGGTAAACGGCAACCCGGCCGGCACTGCTAAACAGCTGACTCTGGCGCCTGCCGAGAGCGAGGATATAGTGTTTACCGTCACCGCGCAGACTTCCGGCAGCAATGATGTAAAGGTGGGAAACCTGCAGGGTTTCTTTACAGTTAAGGGCGGCTCATTCTTTGACATGTTTCCTCCTTACCTCTGGGGGTTTTTCGGCATTGTCCTGGGCGTAATTGTAATGTTGATCGTTCTGGTGGTAACCAAACCGTCCAGAAAAGCAAAGGCCGGCGCCCAGCCCGACATGGGCAAGAAACAGGCCAGGGGTAAAGGTAAACCCGGACAACCGGGGGTTCCTGACGCTTATCCATTCCCCGGTCAAATGGCCAGGCCGGGCATGCAGCAACCGGGCATGCCTGAAGGCATGCCCATGGGTATGCAGGGCCCCGGGCAACACGGCTCACCCTACGATATGCCCATGCCGGGCATGCCGCCGGGCATGCAGCAGCCGGGTCAGCCTCAGGCAGCGATGGGAATGCAGCCTCCTTTACAGCCCCAGCCGGGGATGCCGCCGCAGTATCCGCAGCAGCCGCAGCCGGGCATGTCACCGTCATCACCGCAGGGTATGCACCCACCTTCCATGCAGGGGCCACAGTATCCACCTCAGCCTCATATGCCGCAGGCCGGCGGCCAGCAATACCCTGGACAACCGCCTGCACAGGGTATGCCACCCTCAATGCCCCCGCAACAGGGCCGCGGCATGCCTCCTCCTATTTCAGGCGCCCCGTCCGGTCAGCCGGGCATGCCTTTCGGCATGCAACCACCTGCACCGCCCATGCCACACATGATGCAGCCACCCGCTCCGGGCATGCAGCAGGCACCTCACTCAGCCGGACAGCCATTCATGCAACCACAGGCACAGCAAGGCATGTACCCTCCTCCCATGCAGCCTTCGGCTCAGCAGGCGATGCCCTACCAGCAAATGGGCATGCCCAAATTCTCGGTTAGCAATCTCACCATCACGCCCAACAATGTTAAAGTCGGCGAGCCTGTGAATATCAGCATAATCGTCTCCAATAACGGGGCACAGATAGGTAAATACAGCGTTGTCCTGCGGGTCGGCGGGGTGGTAGAGAATATCACCGATACGACATTGACGCCGGGGGCCAACCAGACCGCCAGCTTCGTGGTAATCAAGGACGCTGCGGGCGACTACTACGCCGATATCGACGGCCTGGGAGGATTCTTCACCGTCATCCCGCTGGCGCCGCCGTCATTCACGGTAAGCAATTTTTCCATCTCACCTGAGCGCGTGCGCCAGGGCCAGCCCGTCATCATCACGGCGTCGGTCACCAACACGGGCGAGATAACCGGCAGCCACCCGCTGATCCTCAGGGTCAAAGGCATAGCTGAAGCGCAGCATGAGGTAACGCTGGCGCCCAATAAGACGCAGGATGTGGAATTCCAGATCGTCAAGGATACGCCGGGGTTCTACCCCGTGTCGATGGAGAACTGGACCGGAAAATTCGTGGTGGAAATGGATTGGACCGGCTGATCTGAACCGCGCGGCAACCTCAGAGGACTGAAGAGGTTTTTGTTAGCTGGCTGATGTCGCCTAAATAATCGATGTACAGCACGCCGTTAAGGTGGTCCACCTCGTGCTGGATGGCCTGCGCCAGAAGGTCCGTGGCTTTCCTTCGTATAATTCTGCCGTGCCTCCCTTTCCCTTTCACTTTGACGATCTCAGCCCTGGATATCTCAGCCTGATAACCCGGTATGCTCAGGCATCCCTCGACGACCGTCCGCTCCCCTTTGGTCTCCACTATTTCGGGATTGATCAGCACCAGCACCTCTTCATCAGGTATGTGTATAACCACGACTCGCAGGGGCACACCGACCTGGTTGGCAGCCAGGCCGACGCCCGATGACTTATGCATCGTTTCAATCATGTTATCGATCAACTTTTGCACCGAGTCATCGATGCTGGTGACCTTCCTGGCTTTTTTCCTTAATACAGGGTCGGGGTTAATACGTATCTTGAGCGCTGCCATGATTAATAATTAAAGCATACCCAGGGGGTCGACGTCCAAAATCCATCCCGCGGGTAAGTGGATATCCTGCAGCAGGCTGTACATCTCGTGACCCAGCAGTATGATCTGCGTCTGGTATCTGCCACGCAGCTTTGCGACATAAGCTGGCGCCGGCCCGATTATTTTTATCCCGCCAAGACCCTTCTCAGCTATCTCCCGCTTTATCAGGGCAGCCCTGCGCTCAGCCTCCTCAAGACATCTGCTTTCGCTGGAGTGGCTGAAGATCATCCTTGCCATGAGGTTGAATGGCGGATAACCGAACTCACGCCTGTAGCGTATCTCTCTGGCATAGAAACCGCCATAGTCATGCCGTGCAGCGAATTTTATAGCATAGTAGTCAGGGTTATAGGTCTGCACGACAGCCCGTCCGCTGTAAATCCCACGCCCGGCCCGGCCCTCAACCTGGCAGAGCAATTGAAAAGTCCTCTCCCCCGACCGGAAGTCAGGCAAATTCAAACTGGTATCGGCGCTTACAATACCTACCAGCGAAACGCCGGGGAAGTCCAATCCCTTGGCCAGCATCTGTGTCCCCACCAGTATATCTGCACGGCGCTTGCGGAAAGAGTCCACCACCTTTTCCAAAGCCCGCGCACCGGTGATAGCATCGCTGTCAAAGCGGATAACGCCGGCGGAGGGGAACAACTTTCTGCATTCGGCCTCGACGGATTCGGTGCCTATGCCTAAAAATTTAATCTCGCTGCCCGAGCATTGGGGGCACCTGCGTGGTACGGGATACGATCTCCGGCAGTGATGGCAGATAAGGCGTTTCTCCGCGGCATGATAGGTCAGTGCGCCCGAACAGCGCCTGCAACTCAGCACATAACCACAATCCCTGCATTCAACAAAAGTGGCACGGCCCCTGCGGTTGATAAAGAGGATGACCTGTTCACGCCGCCCCAGCGATTCCGACATGGCTGAGAGTAAAAGGCGGCTGAAAATGCTGTGGTTGCCGCTCTTGAGCTCCTGCCTCATATCCACGACAGCAACCTCCGGCAGTGGCGATTGTCCCAGGGGAGTGACTCTCTCGGACAATTCGACAAGCTGGAATTCCGACCTTGTTGAGCGGTAATAGGTCTCCACATCGGGCGTGGCGCTGCCCATGATAAGCACCGAGTTGGTCAGACGGGCAAGTTGTATGGCCACCTCCCGCGCATGGTAACGCGGCGATTTCTCTGATTGTTTGTAAGCCCACTCGTGCTCCTCATCAACTATGATCAAACCCAGGTCCGGCTGCGGAGCGAACACCGCGCTACGCGGTCCGATGACAATATCGAAATCTCCCCGTACAATGCGATGCCATTCATCGTACAACTCTCCCGGCGTGAGCCCGCTATGCAGCACAGCAACCCTGCCCGGGAACCTGGCAAAGAAACGGTCGATCACCTGTGGAGTCAGGGCTATCTCCGGCACCAGGCAGATGCCTTTCCTGTTCTTTTTGACTGTCTCGGCCAGCGCCTGCAGGTAAATCTCGGTCTTGCCGCTCCCCGTCACACCGTGCAGCAGGAACATGGCGGGCGCAACCTCGCTGCCGGCTTTCTGTATGGCGTCCCTGATAGGCTGCCATGCCTCCTGCTGGCTGCCTGTAAACTGGAGAGGGAATTCAAGCGGGTGATCCGTCCTGGCGATGGGGTCCCGGAATACACCTTCACTGACCTCCCTGACCAAACCCCTGGATTTGAGCAAAGCTATGACCGCGCGGCCGCAGCCGGCCTTTTTTAAAACAAGGGCGGACTCCATCCTGCCTCCGGCATCCTGCAGCGCTTCCAGCACGCCAATCTGCCTGACAGCACGGGCTTTTCGCAGCTGCTCAAGAACAGAGGGCCAGTGTTCCTGTTCTACATTTAGAGCGATGTACTTATGATATTTGGGTTTAACCTGCCGCTTGCTATCAAATCCCGGAGGCAACATCAGACTAAGTGCGTTGAAAACGGGGGCCATGTAATGGTCCGCTATCCATGATGCCAGCCTGATGCGCCCCGGCGTGATCAGCACAACAGGCGAAACGACGCTGATGATATCCCTTGTCTCAGGTACAGCTGCAATGTCCGACAGCCCGATAACGATGCCGCGCACGATTCTCGGCCCGAAGGGCACGGATACCGCGCAGCCGGGCTCTACCCGGAGTGAAGTAGGTACAGAGTAGGTGAAAGTATGTCGGTGGCCGCCGGCTGCGCCGACTGCTACCTCAGCAAATTTCATCCTGCTTCGTTGGTTTCGGTTGCGGGAACCTCAGGCTCAGGAGCGGTCAGCATATCTTCAACAGGCGCCGGCGCGGCTGCCTCAGCGATCCTTTCACGCCTTTCCTTAAGCCTTGCTTCCTTGGTGCTGAGCCGCCTGATATAGTACAGTTTGCTGCGCCTGACCTTTCCGTGGCGCACCACCTCTATCTTCTCCAGCAGAGGAGAGGCCAGGGGGAAGGTATGTTCGACACCTATGCCCGAAGTCACCCTGCGAACTGTGAAATTGCCTCCCGAATTGTGTCTGGTTACTTTAATAATAAGTCCCGGGAAAGTCTGCAGACGCTCCCGGCTGGCCTCCTTTATCTTGAAGCTGACGCGTACGTTATCACCGGGCGAGAGCTTGGGCAGGCTTGGTTTGACCTTATTCTTTCCTATGGTATTTATATCCATGATCGATCCCTTTCCTTAATTTAGTATTATCAATTATTATTCAAATCCGTAGATTTTACCAGATTTAACTCACTATCTGTCAATTCCGCCTTGCACATCAGGTCGGGACGCCTGTGCGCCGTCCGCAGAATTCTCTGCCTTCGCCTCCAGTCAGCGATCTCCCTGTGATTTCCCGACAGCAGGACATCAGGCACTTTCCATCCGCGGAACTGCGGTGGACGGGTGTAGTGAGGGTATTCCAGCAAACCACCGACATGCGATTCCTCTGCCAGGGACATCTCCGAACCGATGGCCCCCGGAAGCAGCCTGACCAGGCAATCGATAATGACCATAGCAGCCGGCTCACCGCCACTCATCAGGTAATCCCCGATACTTATCTGATCATTGACCAGGTGCTCGGCGACTCGCTCGTCCACACCTTCATAGTGCCCGCATATCATTATTATATTCTTTTGCCCGGCATACCTGCCCGCCATCTCCTGCGTGAACAGCCTGCCCTGGGGGGTAAGCAACACTACCGGGTAGTCGCCTGCTCCTATCTCCCCGCGCAAGCATTCCACTCCTTCAAACAGCGGCTCCGGCTTCATAACCATCCCGGCGCCGCCGCCATAGCAATAGTCGTCCACCGTATGGTGCCTGTCATGGGTAAAAGACCTTATATCATGCACCCGTATATCAACAATCCGCTTCTCCAGTGCCCGGCCGACGATGCTGTGCTGCAAATAGCCGGAAAAAGCTTCCGGGAAAATGGTTAAAATATCGACTCTCAGCATTTCCTGTTAAATCCGATTGCCTGAAAAGGCACGTAATTCTACCATAACACACTCGTACAACCAAATCTGCAAATACAAAGACCGTCCCTTGCGAATACCAGAACACATGATCTAATAAACTATATGTTGTGCCTTATCCCTTCCCATCACCATAATTTGTGTATTTACACTGTTTAATGCGCTTAGCAGCATTAAAATTTTTGCCCTGCATGAATGACTTTTCCCTGAAAGACTATTGACAAGTGGGGTAAAAAGTGTAAATAATGGGACATAGTGGTAAAAAGTGGTAAAAAAGGGGAAACGATATGGTTATAAATAGTCAGTGCAGGAACATGACGGACCACGATCTCATCTCTTTTTTAAAAGAAAATGATTTTACGGGACACCGCTTACGCCTGCTGCTCTTCTGGGGCAGGCATCCCCAGGCCAAGTTCAACCTTGACGGCATTGCGCATGTGCTGGACATCACGCATCATCATCTTCGCGAGATGCTGCGCGAGCTGATCGACAAGGGCATGGTGGAGGAAAGGTATTGCACCAGCGGCATCGCACACTACTCATTAAACCCCGAACATGCATTGAGCGACTATGTGCAGGAACTGGCAAGGTTAGACTGGAGCGCCATAAGAAATCTCGAAGGAGAAGTTGAGAGGGAAGCTCTCTTAGTATAACCGGGTTTGAAGGTTAAATATAATGTTTGTCGGCGAATACGAATATAAGGTTGATAACAAGGGACGGCTGCCCCTTCCTCCAAGGTTCCGCAGGGAAATAGAGGACGGCCTGGTGTTGACCCTGGTGGCAGATAACTGCATTACCGCCTATACCAGGGCTGACTGGAACAAGATGACCTCAAACCAGGCCCCGGCCAGCTTCCTGGTCTCCGACAAGGAGAGGAGGATCAACCGGTTTATCTTCAGCAATGCCAACGAGGTCAATATAGACAACCAGGGAAGGATCGCCCTGCCCTCTACACTGCGCGAGCGGTGCTCGATATCGGAAGCCGCGGTTGTACTGGGTACCAACAATTGTTTTGAGATCTGGAACCCCGGCCAGTGGCAAAAGGAACGCCCGTCCGCTGACGACGCGCGCCAGCTGATGGAGATACTGGAGGAAAGGAAATGAGCGTTGCTTTAGCAAACAGGGTGCATACACCGGTCCTCGTGGATGAGGTGGTGGAGGCGCTCGATGTGAGGCCGGGGAAGCGTTACATCGATTGCACCCTTGGGGGCGGAGGACATGCACTTGCCATCCTGTCGAAATGCCAGCCCGGCGGCCAGCTACTGGGTATAGACGCCGACCCCGAGGCCATAATGCTGGCCCAGCACAACCTCTACGACTTCTTTGAAAGCTCAGTCATCATCAACGACAATTTCTACAACCTTGAGAACATCTGTCTCGAGACCGGCTTCTGCGATGCCAGTGGTATCCTGTTCGACCTCGGGCTCTCATCGCTGCAACTGGCCAGTGCGGAGCGGGGTTTCAGCTTCCAGTTAAACGGGCCTCTGGATATGAGGTTTAACCCGGACGAGCAGCTTACCGCCGCGGATATCGTGAACCGATTATCTGAAAACAAGCTTGCTCAGCTTATACTCATCTACGGCGAGGAGCCCATGGCTACTAAAATAGCCAGGAATATTGTCGACCACCGACCCATTTCAGATACTTCGGACCTTGCCGCTATAGTCGCCGGCACAGTTGGCGACCGCTACAGCAAGATACACCCCGCCACCAGGACCTTCCAGGCCCTGCGCATAGCTGTCAACCGCGAGCTCGATCACCTGACAACTGCGCTGGACCAGAGCCTGAACTGTCTGGAAAGCGGCGGGAGGCTGGCAGTCATCAGTTATCACTCCCTGGAGGACCGTATCGTAAAGAACTTTATGCTGCGAGAGACCAGGGGCTGCATCTGCCCACCCACGGTACCGCAATGCCGTTGCCAGCATAAACCATCACTTGACCTGGCCAGCAGGCACCCGGTATATCCCGGAGAGAAAGAGATTGAAAGGAATCCGCGCAGCCGGAGCGCCAGGCTCCGTGTGGCGGTTAAGCTATAGAAAATAAAGGAGGCACAGAAAATGATCGGAGCAAAAAGACTTAACTCCATCCTGAACAATGACCGGAAACTCCTGACCATATTCGGGGGTATGGTCTTCGATGGCGTCGTTTTCATCAGCCTGATAATAGCAATCGCCATCCTCTACTTCTTGTAGCAAGCATTAGATTACTAATCAAGCATTAAATCGAAGGAGGCTAGTATTAATGACCAAAAAACTAATTACCGGCATCGACGTGGGTACAACCAAGATATGCACCATAGTTGCCACCCTTGATTCCGGGGGAGCGCTTCAGGTGCTCGGTGTCGGACAGGTACCGTCCCATGGCCTTCACAAAGGCATGGTGGTCAATGTCGAGGAGGCCAGGGACTCGGTAGCCGAATCGGTAAAGCGCGCTGAGCAGGCCAGCGGCG
>Ga0268277_1001582_pt1 | contig 14986 bp, 12 predicted proteins | sample saktaG_5_FD_190132 | JGI IMG/M metagenome (GOLD analysis project Ga0268277, IMG submission 190132) | Saline water microbial communities from Sakinaw Lake, British Columbia, Canada - sak_2010_1_5_50m | ecosystem: Environmental > Aquatic > Non-marine Saline and Alkaline > Saline ...
TTGGCATACCGGTCCTTGAGACTAACTTCCAGATCGGGCTGAAATATAAGGGCGTCTTGGACAACCGTGCCTACTTTGACCTGACCGTACAGACCCAGAAGCAGGTACCGGAGTTTATCTTAAGCCGGCTGCTGCCCGCAAGTATCGATGCCCGTCCCATGCAGCCGTAACTAATCCTCCCTGTTTTTTAAAAATAGAATGTTGATTGTATGTTTTTTAGTTCATCCCCCCTTTCACCCGTTCTCCTGCTCTCCATAAACCGAAGTAATCTTCACCTTCAACAGGTAATCACATAATTCAAAGAATTGACTGCCGGCAGGAGCAATCACATGTCAACTCCAGTGCAGAAACCAAAATCACCGGATGGTTCCTCCCCGGGGCCCGCTCAACCCGGCACCGGCAGCCCGGAACCGGAGACACCTGAAATCTGTCGGTATCCCCCGAAAGCCCTGACCGGGACCGAGAAAGGAATCGTCCTCCTCATTGCGGTTCTCGCGGGATTCCTGACCCCCTTTGATGGTGCCGCGGTAAATATCGCGCTTCCCACGATTGCGTCCGAGTTCCACCTGGATGTTATCTCCCTTTCGTGGATCGCAACCGCGTACCTTATTGCGGCAGCGCTCTTCCTTGTCCCTTTCGGGAAGATTGCAGATATTTACGGGAGAAAAAAAATCTTCCTGTACGGTATCGGTATCTTTGCGGCTTCTTCGTTTGCGATGACCATGGTCCCTTCCACGAACCTGATGATAGCAATCCGGGTCATCCAAGGCCTTGGGAGCGGGATGATCTTCGGGACCACGGTTGCAATTCTCACCTCGGTTTTCCCACCCGGTGAGCGGGGAAAAGCTCTTGGTATCTACATAACCTCGGTATACTTCGGTCTCTCGCTTGGGCCTTTCCTTGGGGGTGTCCTGACCCAGAATTTCGGCTGGCGGAGCATCTTCTTCGTGAATGTTCCCATAGGGATCGCAGCCATTCTCCTTGTCACCTGGAAGCTGAAGGGCGACTGGGCCGAGTGCCGGGGCGAGCGCTTTGATCTTACCGGATCAGTTATCTACGGGATATCGATTATTGCGGTCATGTACGGGCTTTCCATTGCAACCGAAAGCGCAGGGTATGTCCTCCTTATTGTTGGAATAGTGGCCGGGGTCCTCTTTATTCTGTACGAACGGAGGATCACCCACCCGGTCCTCGACATGAAACTTTTCACCGGAAACCGGATCTTTGCATTCTCCAATCTCGCTGCCCTGATCAACTACAGTGCAACGTATGCGGTCACGTTCCTGTTAAGCCTCGATCTCCAGTACACGGGAGGCTTCACACCGGAACATGCCGGGCTGATCCTGATAGCGCAACCTGCTGTACAGGCTATTGTCTCCCCAATAGCCGGAAAACTATCGGACCGTATTGAGCCCTCAATAGTTGCATCGGCAGGGATGGCACTCACAGCGGCAGGCCTCATCCTCCTGATATTCCTCACTGAAACCACCTCTCTTGGGTATCTTGTAATCTGTCTTGTCATACTTGGGGCAGGATTTGGCCTCTTCTCCTCCCCAAATACGAATGCCATCATGAGCTCGGTCGAAAAGCGGTACTACGGGGTCGCATCAGGGACGGTCGGAACGATGCGCCTCCTTGGGCAGATGTTATCGATGGGTATTGCGATGCTGCTCTTTGCCGTAATCATCGGCCCGGTCGAAATAACCCCCGCGTATTTTCCCCAGTTCATGACAAGCCTGCACTTCGGGTTCATCGTATTTGCAGTCTTCTGTATCGCGGGAATCTTCTTCTCGCTGGTCAGGGGAAAGATGCACAGAACGTCGTGATCTCATCATCCCATCACCTGTTTTTAGTGGCAGGTTCTGGTGGATCTGTGGGACTCTGGTCAAATCAGGAACAGATATTCGCCCAAGAGAAAAAAGAGAGATTTTTCAGACCATCGGCATGGGCACGTCCCGGTAATCCGGCCCGCCTTTAAGGTCGATGGTTTTGATCGTGGTGTTGATGTTTGCAAGGTCGGTGGCGACGATCTTTGCTGACGAGATGGTGTACAGGTCGTTTGCGATATAGAGCGAGCGTTTTACCTCGTTTGCCGAACTGCCGTAGTAATAGTACCCGGAGGTGCCCGACCCGTGTTCAACGGTGCCGCGGAGCACAAATCCCGTATCAGGGTCGACCCCGAAGACGTACGCCCCGTACCAGATGCGCTGCTGGTTATCGTAATAACCGGGTTTCTGGACGACCGGTGTCATCGTTACCTGACGGATGGGGAGGACGAGCAGGTCCTTTCCTTTGTCAAACAGGAACGCCTTGTGGTCGTACAGTGCCGCCGAATCGGTCCCCGCCTCACCGATCTCGACCTTCCCGACCTGTCTGGGGTGCTCGACATCGCTCACGTCAAAGAGGGCGAGCTTGATCCCGCGGGTGGAGACGCCGCCCCAGTCATTGGTTGTGGTCTCCTTGCCGACCCCGATGATATGGGTGCTGTCATACGGGTGCAGGTAATCGGAGTAGCCCGGGATCTTGAGCTTGCCGAGGATCTTCGGGTTTTCGGGAGATGAGAGGTCAATGACAAAGAACGGGTCGATCCGCTTGAACGTCACCATGTAGAGCCGGTCGCCGATGAACCGGGTCGAGTAGATCTTCTCCTGCTCGGCGATATGGGTCAGGGAGCCGATCGTCTTCATGCTGCCGTCAAGTACAAAGACATTGTTGTACTCGTACTGTCCCCGGTTCGTCACGACATTTGAGGTCGTGGCGACACGGAGGTTGCTGTTGTACTCGTCCATCGCAAACTGGTTCTTTACGTAACCGGGCACTTCACCCTGCGCCACGTACGCGATGTTCCCGTTGCCGATCGCGATCTTGTGGATCACGGTCGTAGTCTGGTCATACTCCCGTTTCCGGATCGCCTCCTGCTCACTGCTCTTCATCGCTGCAATGACTTCCTGCTTCCCGGCCTCGCTCAGTTTGTTGAACTCCTCGAACAGGATGGGGGAAGATGCTGCAGAGCCGGAAGAAGTGACAGCCTCTTCGGTTGCGATTTCGATCTGCGGGCCGTCTGTATATGTCCGGTACACCGGGTGCCACTTCTGGTAGCTGACGTACATCGCGTCCTGCGAGACGTACAGGATATTGCCCGACCCGATCAGGAATGTCTTTGCGTCTTTTTCCGCACCGGTGGTCGCGTCAATCGAGGTCACCGTGGAGAAGACGTAATTGTACTCGGGGTTGTCGAAGTAGTAAACGTCCGGTTCGATGACGACCTTGCCGCTCTCGCGGACGGCAGGCATGACGATATCGTCGTACGAGTACACGTTCTCGCGGGTGAGCATGTACACCATCCCCTTGATCATGCGGGCGTCCACGTAATCGCCATCGATCGCGTAATCTCTGATGACATCCGGGTTCTTCCTGTCAGAGATATCGTAAACAGTGGCATATGTGACCGGGTTGGAACGGTACCGCGGCGGCATAATCGCCGTCTTCTCCATGCCTCCGGAACTCCCGCTCATGGTCCGGACGGGAATATCAGAATTGCCCGTAGAAAAGAGCACAAGCCGGTCACCGGCAACAAAGATCTCCTTTACCGTATTCTCGATCTCTGTCTCGGATATGATATCCGCATCCTGCGCCGGGTACGCATCGACGATCACGAGCCGGGTCCCCGATATGAGGTAGATGTACCGGCCGTCGTTTTTCACAAAGTCCGGCTCATCCACGCCGGCTACCTGCACATTGGTCGTCGAGTAATCGGTAGTCCCGGAAGTCCCGCTGAAATCAGCGGTGCTCTTCGCCTCGCCCTGCGTCGCCATCATGGGCGCTGCCACGATTCCCTCGGCAAACCGTACCGATCCGTCCGTTACCCCGTACCCGGACTCCTGTGCTTTCTGGGTATTCTCCTTGATGTACTGCCCGATCTCGTCCGCGGATCCAAACTTCTTTATCTCTCCTGCTGATGCCACCGTTGTGCCCATACACCCGCAGGCGATAAGTGCGGAGAGGAGCACGAGCGTGAGCCCCAGCCAGAGGATTGCGTGGCGCGCCATAATGTATCACGCAGGCTATTGTAAAGAGAAGGTCATTAATCTGGCGTTGACTGCGAATATAATCGAAGTAATGAGATGGATTGGCGTCTCAAGAGCATCTCGTGGTGCAATAGTCAGACGGATCGGGAAAAGCAGGCTGGTAAAAAAGATGAAAAAGATGAGGTTTTCAGACGGACTGCCGGGAAAATTGTATATTATGGTGCCGGAACGGTCGCCTGTGCCTTATGTGCAGTAAAGGAGACAACAATGGCTGACAGCCCCCCGACAACTGCAAAGCCGCCTGCCACAAAGGGCAGCAGGACAACCGTGATGAACGGGTTGACGAGCAGGAGCATGCCGAAGATCAGGCTGAGGATACCCAGCACACCGTTTCCGGCATCTTTTTTCTTAAACGCCTGGAATAGGTGAGCTGCACCGATGAAACATGCCCAGAACCCGATAAAAATGACAAAGAACGAGAGGACAAAGAGCGTGGAGAAATACGGGTACATGAGGATGAGGATACCGGCAATGATGTTGATGATGGCAAGGAAGACCTTCCAGCCCCATTCGTTCTTGTCCACAAAAACACTGCCAATCGCAAAGAACCCCCCGACAAGCCAGTACGCTCCCATGAATGTGATCAGGAGCACGGTTGTAATCTCAGGTGTCGTAAGGAATAAAAATCCGATAACAAGCGAAAGAATTCCCCATAGCAGCACCAGCCACCAGGGGAACATGCAGGCTTCACCCAGCACCATCGCTTCAGGACTCTTTGTTTCTTCTGTCATGGTATTACCAGATTATGGTTGGATTTGTGCCAATAATAATTTTGTATTTTTAAAACTCCGGAGAAATGTGTGAGAATACGAATATCATGGTCGGGGCAGATTGCCCCCCGCACATCACCTTTTCCAATAAAAAAATAAGAAAACCCATTAATAAGGATCTCCACGCACTCCAGCAAAGCCCCCCTCACTGTTTTTCCGTCGCTTTTGTCAGCTTCTCCACATTGCTTTTTGTAAAAAATCCGTCAAAGCTGCCATACCGCTGGATGTATTCGGTGACAAGCATCGTGTTCGGGGACGGCTCGGTGAAGATCTGTCGTAATCCCTCCTCAGGTGAGCCGACAAGGCCAAGGAGGAACGAGAGGCCGTCGTCTTTCAATGCAGCAACCACGTTTACGATCTCTTCCGTGCGGAACGCGATATGGTGAACCCGGGTACCGTAGTTACGGATGAACTTCTCCGTGGGCCCCGGTTCCCCGCCCCCGGTGTCCGGCACCATCCCGGAGGTAAAGACCATCGCAAAATCGCCAGGCTCCCTCCGTGCCACGCTCGTTATCGAATTGAGCGACTTCACATACACCGCAAAATCGTAGTGGTAGTTCGTGAGCGACAGAAATTCAAGGATAGCGGCATTGCGCTCCTGCGCCCTGACCCGTGTCGCGGCATGGTCGAGTACCGAGATGTTGCTGAGGTGCCGGGGAGAAGGTTTCGGCAGCAACGGTAATTCTGACACCCCGGAGTCAGGGAGGTACGACCGCTGGTCGTTATGCCACTCGACAAATCCAAGCGAATTTCCCGTGAAACGCGAAGGAATGGTCTGGATGAACATGCCGTGCCGGAGTCTGAGTGGCGCATCGGAAAGGAATGTAATTCCGCGCTCTTTCTGGATCGCGACATATTCCATGATATCCGGGGTTGTAAAGACAAGGGTCTCAAGCCGCGTATCGGGGAGTTTTTTTGCAAGAGGGGCGTTATTGAACGGTTCAAACGGGTTCCATCCCCGGGTCCTCGACTGCACAAGGAGCGAGGCGGAACCGGTGCAAAAGAGGACATACATCGATGACGATGGATCGGAAAAAGCCTCTGCGGATACATGACCGGTATACCGCAGGAGCTCCGTTACTGCCGGAAGAAGCCGGTCATGCCCGGTATTGATGATCAGCGCATCGAGCCCACCCACCAGCCCGTCAAGGCCGGCCTCGTTCCGTTCGTCAATGACAACCGGTGCCTGCGCAAGGAGTTCCTCCTCCTGCCGGGCAAGGTCTTCCTCCCCAGTCGATGTCATCAGTTTTTATCCCTCACGTACAGCATAAGGCTGCAACGGGGTAATAATAATAATGCTGAAGCCGGCACCATCAGGGAAAAACCATATTTATAAAACCGTATAATATGGGCTAAGGTGCACGTATGAAACCCGAGCAAAAACCAACCTATACGTTTCTCATCCTGCTCATTGCGCTCATCCTCATCAACACGGTGCTCGCCCGTTTTGCGGTTATTGCGGTCCCGTTCGGAAATGTTCCAGGAGTGTCCAGCCTGTATTTCGCGGTTGCCGTTATGATCCTCTTTACCCTGTGGTTCGGCGGCTATGGAGCCGTGGCTGCGTACGTGGGCACGTTCATCGGCGCCGGCGTGCTCTCGGGCATGCCTCCGGCGGTCATCTGGTACTGGTCGCTTGCGGGACTCTGGCAGGTACTGATCCCGCTGGTCGCCCTGCGGATGCTTGATGTTGACGTACGTCTGGGCAGACTCCGTGATCTTATTATTTTTGTCATCTTCGGCATCGTTATCAACAACGCATTCGGGGCGCTTTGGGGAGCAGTCACGCTCGGACTCGGTAATGAGATCGCGTGGACACAGGTCTCGCCGGCATTTTTTGCATGGTTTATCGGGAACGTCATCGTAACTGCGCTGGTTGTGCCGCTGGCGCTCCGGTATCTGACACCGGAAATAGAAAAATCAAAGGTCTTTGTCCGGCATTACTGGGATTAAACGAGTATTCCAGTCTCCCCTTTGTTAATTTTTAACAATTTGGATTGTTTCACCGATTGCTAATTTAAGGGCATAAATATTTTGGGATGATATAATGCATCGGCGGAATGAGGAAATAGGCCAACGTGGAATACGATGGTGACACCGATGCGACCGCAATACCGATCAGGGCAGCCAAGGGCACCATCAGGGAAAGATACATGCCGCAATCAGCCTCCTTTCTGGTCGGCTCAGTGGAGAGGAGGCGGGGGTGGTGTGTCAGGTAATACCAGTGGATAAAAAAGAGTATCCCGATGACCATGAGATTGAGGTGGAATATTACTACGGCAATCCAGACATTGTGATAATCCCCGCTGATACTCGTGGAAAACGGAAATAACACGATGAAAGCGAGTATTAAGAGATTAATCCTGACAACCATCTTGTCGACAGCATGCACAAAATGGAAATGTTTGTGGTGCACGAGCCAGAATGAAGCAAGAACAAAAAAGGCGATGAAAAACATTAAGAATTCCGGCTGCATGGCTGCAACGCGGGAAGGAAGCTCTGTTGCTGCCTGTTCTTTTGTGAGGATGGGTACGGAAAGAGTGATCACAAGCAGGGTCATGGAGAATGCAAAGACGGCATCGACCATCGCTTCTACCCGGTTTTTGGATATGTGATAATCACCCGCCGGTTCCTGCCCGCTCATGAACACCTGTCCTGCCACCGGATATCTTCCATCATATCACTTATGAAAAATGGGAACAGGCAGCTTTTATGTGTTTGCAGCTGCCGCTCTATCGCGCATCTTTATCCATCCCCCATGCACACAGTTTCATGGTGGCAATAGTATGAAGATCCTTGGAATCAACGGGAGCCCGAAAGGAGAAAAGAGCCAGACGCGCAGGCTCGTGATGGCAGCCCTCGAAGGGGCGCGAAAGACGGGGGCGGATGTGACGTTTGTGGACATCTGCGAACTTGAGATCAGGTACTGTACGGCATGCGGTACCTGTTATGCCAAAGGGGAGTGTATCCACGATGACGACTTCCCGGCACTTCTTGAGAAGATGCTGGATGCGGATGGCATCGTGCTGGGCTCACCCAACTATATCAACTCGGTCACTGCCCAGCTCAAGACCATGTTCGACCGGATGGCGGACTCGATCCACTGCCAGTATTTCACCGGCAAGTACGGGTGCGCTGTATCGACAGCAGGGGGTTCCATGGCCGAGGAGGTCGCAGACTACATGAACTATACGCTGCTCCACCTTGGTGCAACCACGGTCGGAAAGGTGGGAGTGAACCTCATGGGCAACCCTGATGCGATCGTACCCGCGGAGAAGCAGGCAAAGGAACTGGGCAGGAAGCTTGCTGATGCGATTAAGACCGGCTGGAAGGACCCGGAACAGGCAAAAGCCCATGCGGAACGCAGGGAGTACTTCAAACGGCTTATTATGTTCAACAAGGATCTCTGGAAGCACGAATACGATCACTGGAAGACAATGGGCTGGTTGTAAATAACGGTTCAATTCTTTTTTTAACAAAAGAGAGATGCTCCCTGTTATCTGACTAGAGCAATTTGATCGGGTAACCTGCCTGTTCCAGTGCCGCGGCGAGCGTTGCGATATGCTCCTTTCCCCGTGTTTCTATCTCGAGTTCAACTCTCACAGCATGCACCGGGAGATCGGATGCCCCCTGTTCATGGTGGACATGGAGAGTGTTACCCTGCTCCTTTGCCACCGTCGCAAGGAAGAGGGCAAGAGCTCCCGGCTGGTCATCGAGCACCACCGAGCACCGCATAATCCTGCCGCGGCGGATGAGCGCGTGCCGGATCGTCCGCTCAAGATGCGGGCTGTCGATGTTGCCCCCGCTGATGACAAGGACGATGGTGCTTCCGGCTTCAACGGGAATTGAGCCGTTGAGCAGGGCAGCGAGCGGGGTGGCGCCTGCTCCTTCGGCAACCACTTTCTTGCGTTCGATCAGCCAGAGCACTGCATCTGCAATAGCATCCTCATCCGTAAGCACTATCCGGTCGACGAGGCTGCGGATGACCGGGAGCGTGAGTGTGCCGGTCTGCGCCACCCGGATCCCGTCAGCAAGTGACGGTCTGGCAGGTACACAGACCGGTTCACCCGAACGGAGCGCTTCGTATGCAGACGGGCATCCCGCTGCCTGCACACCGATGATCCGGGTAGCCGGGTGCAGGGCTTTTACTGCGGTTGCGATGCCGGCAATCAACCCACCGCCCCCGACCGGGACAATGATCATATCAGTTTGGGGGAGGTCAGACAGGATCTCCAGCCCGATCGTTCCCTGCCCGGCGATGACCTCTTCATCGTCATAGGGGTGGATAAACAGCATGCCTTGCTGGGAGAGTACTTTTGCGTATTCGACACTCTCCTCCAGTGTCTGCCCATGAATGATGATTGTCGCTCCATACCCCCGGGCCGCCTCCTGTTTTGCAAGGGATGCCCATACTGGCATGACAATGGTTGCAGCGACACCGGCGCGGTGCGCTGCTACTGCCACTCCCTGTGCATGATTGCCCGCAGATGCCGCAACAACACCATGGGTTCCTGACGTTTTGAGGTTGCACAGGATTTTATTGGTCGCCCCGCGGACCTTGAACGATCCCGCTTTCTGGAGTGTCTCGAGTTTCAGGTACACGCGGGCTCCGGTCATCTCTGAAAATGTGGGTGAAAAAACAAGGGGTGTCCGGATAATATGGTCTGCAATCCTGCGTTCTGCATCCCTGACAGTATCCAGCGTGATCACAATTGAATTCCGTGCCTGAAAGGACAAAAGCATTGCGGCTGAGGGCACAGGGGATTGTATGCGAAAATCTGTCGGTGAACAAAAAAATTAAAAAAAGAAAAATTTTTGAATATTTTTTAGTTGAATGGTATTGTTATGCAGGTCCCCTCTTTTTTATCATCTCAAGCGCTTCGAACGCCTCCCTGCGGACGCCGACATTCTCATCGGCAAGCAGGGCGGTAAGGTAGTCGACTGATTTTGCATCACCGATCTCGCCGAGCAGGAGCGCGGCACGCTTCCGGACATCGCTCTGGTTATCCTTGAGAACCATGATGAGCGGTGTTGTCGCCGGCTGACCGATCATCCAGAGTGCTTCCATAGCACCGGTCCTGACTATGAGGTCCCCCTCGCGGAAGACCTGCATGAGGGGTGCGATGGTGGGCACCCCGACCGCTGCGAGCGATTTGACAACTTCGATGCGGACAGCGCGGTCCGGGTCGTTAAGCGATTCGATGATGACCGGGACCGCTTTTGTGTTCCCGATCTGCCCCAGTACTTCGGCCGCACCTTTCCGGATGCCGGCGTTTGCATCTCCCATTGCCCTGATGAGCGGTTCTACCGATGGCTCCCCGATGGTGATGAGTGCAAGTGCCGACCTCCGCTGGACATCCTCGTTCGGGTCGACAAGAGCCCTGATGAGCGGTTCTATCGCCAGTTCGCCAAGAGCGCAGAGTGTGGCCATCGCTGCCATACGGACGGGCTCTTTTGCATCGTTGAGGCTTTCGATCAGGGGCCCGACCGACTGGGCCTCCCCTAGCCTGCCGAGCGCTATTGCCGATTCACGGCGGACATTGGCATCCGGGTCTTTCAGTGCTTCAACGAGAGGGGACACTGCACGTGTATCGCCCATATTACCCAGTGCCTGCACCGCGCCGCGACGGATGAGAAGGTGGTTGTTTTTGGTTGCTGCAACAAGGGGCCCAAAGGATGGTTCCCCGACGAGCAGGAGTGCACGAATTGTTTCCTGGCGAATGTCATCACCCGGCTCGGTCAATGCCTGGATAAGGGGAGCGACAGCCGGAGCGCCGATTTTTCCGAGTGTGTCAGCAGAGCCCCGCCGGATGACCCAGTACTCGTCCTTTAACCCCTGGATGAGGGGCTCGATGAACGGTTCACCCAGATCTCCAACCGATCTCACCGCATTCCAGCGGGTATCGAGGTCACCTTCCGTAAGGGCTTTGAGGAACGTCTCGTAACGCTCCTTCTGGCTGCGCAGCCGTTCTTCCTCATCCTCCCGCTTACCTGACCTGAAAAGGTTCAGGAATTTTTTGATAATTGCCATAGATATCCTCCGATATTCCTGTACCGATAGTTTGTATAAAATCATTCAAATAGGTATCGGGTACCTGTGCTGAATTTATTTCACGCTTGGGATGTTTAAATCGGATATCTCCCAAATCCGCCCGGTTTGCTGCTGATTTTACGAGATTATGTGAGGGGAATATCACTCAAACCCCATGGGTGCTCTAAAAAAGACGGAAAAATAGTTATCTTTGTTAAAAATTATTGCATCAGGACGCCAGACTGGACCCAAGTGAAAACTGGATATTGCTTGTTCCTGTTCTGGGGACATCGTTAACGTTCATTGTATAATACCCTGCAGGCATTGAGGGATCAAATGTATAGGTATAACTCCATGTTTTATCCGCTGTTACCGATGACGAACCGATTTCTACACCACTGGAATACCGGTCCGGGCCCGTCAGTCTCAACACAACCGTTTTTGCGCCACTTGTACAACGGCCCGAAAATGTTATCGTATCTCCTTTGGAGGCAAAATACCTGTTCGCGGTAATGGTTACTTCTCCTCCCCCGATAACTGAGAATTCAGCCCTGCCGGAATACGTTTTATCGGGATTATCAACCACCATGGTGTAGGATCCCGACTGGACAGAATATCCGGGGTTCCACCGGTAACTCCACGAACCGGCAGAATTGGTTTTCGGTTGGTCCAGGAGTACTCCTTTGGCATAATATCCGGGCCCGAATAGCGTCACCAGAACATTGCTGTTCGGAGTGCCGGTGCCGGAAAAAGAGATCGAGTCCCCGATAACCATGGAATCCCTGTTTACCTGGATGGTTACCCCGGTTTGTGAAGGTGGCACTGAAGTATATTGGGATAGTACACCGGAAGGGGCAGTCGTCTGTTGGGTAACCGGTGTCAGTAAAGCATTAAACTGGTAGGTGCCCGAAGATACTGCGATATCTGTCGACCAGCTCTGGTAGCCCTTCAACCGGAGTTCAACATGATGCATTCCCGCATTCAAATCCGTAATAGTCCTGGGGGTGCTTCCCTGGAACTGATTATCTACATATACCTCAGCACCCGATGGTGTTGATGTGAGATTTAGTGTACCTTTTCCCGAACTCTGATCTGATGTACACCCTGACAATACCACGCACAAGAATATGATGAAAAGAACAATCAACAGGTTATTTTTTACTCTCATATTTCCCACGATAACCGTTATTGCGTGGCATTATATAGGTTTCCAAAACCGGGCTTTGTAGAAATGCTTAAAAAAAATATTTTAAACGCTCCTGGGGGCTTCGGCTGATACCTTCGCCCCCGCCGCTGTGGCGGCTCGAAAATGCCGCAGTATTTTCTCGAGCCTGCCATGCCTTTGGCGATGGCAGCATCCCCCATCATGTGATAGCCAGGTTAGAAGGTTAAATCAATTATCGAATGAAATGAGGATATCTATAGAGCCCAAAACCTGTTGGAAATTCACAAAGATCATGGAGTGGCAATCTTTAGAATTTCCCGTGCAAGGCCGATGCTTTTTCCCTCATCGGTCATGAGGGTATCGAGCCGTACAGAGCCTTCCACGTTTAACGGATCCCGGATGTCCTGGATGAAAACATCCAGCAGGTCTTCATAGCAGGAGAACGTGCCCTGCGATGACGGTGCAAACCCCCTCACCCGCATCAGTGCCGCTGCCGGGCCACTCACGGGGGCGTTTCCGATAAACGGGCTGACAGCAATGACGTATTTATCTTTCAGTACTGGACAAACCCCCCCGCACTCGAGAATAGGAAGTATGCTCGTGATGGGATTGCTAGGGCCAATAACAACAGCGTCGCTTGCCTCAATTGCGGCGAGCACCTCGCTGGTGGCAACCGGCGGTTCGGAGTAACTGCGCACAACCTCGTGGATTTCAAGGGCGCCTTTCGCCCGGACCCAGTACTCCTGGAAATGGATCAGCCCGATATCAGTCCGTACCTGGGTCGTTACTTCAGTATCGGTCATGGGGAGCACATGTTCCCGCACACCGAACCGATCGCAGAGCACCCGGGTGGCGTTGGTGAGCCGCATCCCGTTCCTGAGCATCTCCCCGCGTGCGATATGCACTGCACGGTCATTGTCCCCGATACCGATGAATTCATCAATGCCGAGGCGTTGTGCCTCGTTATGTGTTGTAAATGAATCGTTCCTGATGCCCCACCATGTGTCGGTATTCAGGATCCCGGCGAAAAGATACATGACCGTGTCAAGATCCGGGGAGATGTGGTTGCCTGATATCCAGATATCTTCCGCAGTATTCACGATAACTGAAATATCGTGATGGTCGATTACCCGCTGCATACCGCGGAGCAGCTTGGGTGTCCCCGTGCCGCCCGACAGAAACGTGATCATTACTCAATAGTTTTATCCTTTGTATATCAAGATTCTTTTAGTGATTTCCAAAAAGATCATCAAAGACCCGGTGCATGGCTATATCGAACTGGATGATTTCGCCCGTGCGCTCCTTGATTCCCCGGCATTGCAACGGCTCCGGTACATCCGGCAGCTGGGGTTTTCCTACCTTGTGTACCCCGGGGCAAACCATACGCGGTTTGAACACTCGCTGGGAACGATGTATCTTTCTGATATTGCTTCCCGGAGGTTCGGCCTCTCTGATACGGAGCGAATGCTTGTTGCCGCTGCTGCCCTCCTTCATGACATCGGGCACGGCCCGTTCTCCCATGCCAGCGAACCCCTGCTCGAGGAATACCTGCACCGGACCCATGATGCGATCGGATTGTTTGTGCATGGGCAGACCCGAGACATCCTCGTGCAGCACGATATCGATCCCGAAGAGCTCTGTGCATTGGTAACGGGACACCACCCTCTCTCGAGCATCATTCACGGCGACCTCGACGTCGACCGCATGGACTACCTGCTCCGGGATGCGTATTACACCGGCGCCCCGTACGGGACGGTCGACGCGCAGAGGCTTATCCGGAATATGATACGGACAGATGACGGTATTATCCTTGACGAGAACGGGATCAATGCAGCAGAATCCCTCCTGATTGCCCGCACGATGATGCGTCCCGCAGTCTACTTCCATCATGTGAGCAGGATCGGGGAGAGCATGTTCCAGCTCGCAATGCTGGAGCACATGAAAAATGAAGACGACAAAACCGCTGACCACTTGCTGCACATGGATGATATGGGCTGCATGCATACCCTTGGAAATTCGCAGAGCCCCGTTGCAAAGATGCTTATTAAGCGGATCTATGGGCGCCAGTTGTACAAACGGGCGCTGTATGTCGGGCAGGACCAGGTCAACACCACTGCCTTTCCCGCGGCACTTACCCTTGAAAAGAACCGGGAGCTTGCAGCGGCCATTGCTGCCGGTGCCGGGGTGGAATCCCATACCGTTCTTCTGGATATCCCATCATTTCCCCGTGATATGTCGATGGGCGTGCGCGTGAAGAACCGGAACGCCGTAGTAACTTTTGAGGAGATTACACCCCGCATACGGACATTGAACGAAACCCGCCGGGAACAGTGGCGGCTGGGTGTGTATACCCTGCAGGACCAGCTGGAAGCCGTCGCTGAGACAGCAGCAGACGTCCTTCATGTAAAAAAAGCCACCCGGCAGGACACGTTGTTTTGATAGTATTGCACCCGGACATCCTTTTTAAAACGAATACATCTCAAAAGGTAATATAGCCCGGAAAGCAAACAATCACCTGTATGAAGAATATTATTCCGCTGATCGTATGCCTGGTCATCATCGGGGCGCTTACGGCAGGTTGTACAGGCACCCAGGATAGTGCCACTCCTGTGCCTACAACGGGTCCGGCAACATCTCTGGCAACCCCAACCCAGACGACATCTTTTACTCTGGGAGACTCCTATCTGAGCCGCCCGTCACCCTACTCCTTCACGAGTGAAAAAGACATTTACACAGAATCATTTCGGGTTACAAATGATCCATGGGGTATCGAATTTACCGTCAATCCGACAAATGAAGACCCGCAGTATACATGGTTTGAGATGAAGGTTACGCAAATGGACACCGGAAAGACGGATACATTCGGGTATGGCCGCACCTATGATTTCGAAAAGCACCAGTTGCACCCGATGTATAATGGCGGACCGTATCAAAT
>Ga0268277_1001584_pt1 | contig 14978 bp, 14 predicted proteins | sample saktaG_5_FD_190132 | JGI IMG/M metagenome (GOLD analysis project Ga0268277, IMG submission 190132) | Saline water microbial communities from Sakinaw Lake, British Columbia, Canada - sak_2010_1_5_50m | ecosystem: Environmental > Aquatic > Non-marine Saline and Alkaline > Saline ...
AAGAATTAAACTGAAACGACTATACCCGTCATATCATGAATGACATTACACTAGAAGGCACCGAATTTTAGCGCCAGATTGACGGTCGCGCCGCTCAGTTTGGCGGCATCGAGGATTTCGTCGTCGATTCCATAGATATAACGGTAGGAAGCACCCACGTCGAGCCGCACAAAACGGGTAATATTCAATTCCACATTCAGCGTCGGTTCCAGTATAAAAACGGCGTCGATATGCGAGTCCGCGTAGAAATCGTTATTCCAGTCGCTATCCCAATCTTTGAATATCGCATCCCGGTAACCGATTCCTCCGGCGGCAAAAAGCGTACTCAAATCGAGGTGGACCAATCGGTTCGAGGCAAAAACCCAACCGAGTTCCATACCGCCGTACCCGAAATCAATATAGCGCGTCGAATCCGGGCTAATCTCGACCGGCACATCATTAACGAGGCCGTAGCCGCCGCCGCCAATCACCAGTCGCTGATTCAGGATCAAACCGCCCCGTCCGCCTACCAGGACGGCAAAATTATCGTTCATCTGCGTGAACTTAATTACCGGTGCTCCGAAACCACCGAGGTGCAGTTTGCCCTGCAACAGCGTTTCCTGTTCACCTTTGTACTGCCCGAAAGCAATACTGACCAACAAAACCGCCATCACAAACCATTTCATATTTTTCATCATAATCTCCCTTTTCATAGTATTTCATTTTCAGTTAAAACCAGCCGAACGACAAGGTCAAGGTTGCGTTAACGCCATTCAGATCTTTATTGCTCAGGCCCTCCAGGTCGACATCGGCCACCATCCTGTAGCTGGTCAGAAGATTGACGCGAATATACTTGTGCAGATTCAGCGTGACATTCACACCCGGCTCAAAGACGAAGAAGACATCCTCCGCACCATACAGGTAGAAATCGTCATCCACATAGTTCAGCAGACCGGCACCCAGCAGCGAAAAAATGGAATAGTGCAAAAGCCTGTTCGATGACCGGATGTATTCGAGTTCGAGGCCGCTGTAATTCATATCATAGCTATCCGGCAGATCGATCAGATCCGGATCGATGTTTATTTTTCCGATCAGCTGGTAACTGCCGACGCCGATCATATAGCTGTGATTGAGGATCCAACCGCAGCGGCTGCCAGTCATGATTCCTATATTATCGCCCTGCTGGGAAATTTTCAGTACCGGTGCAAAAAACACCCCGTGTTTCACTTTCCCACCGAACAGCACGTCGGGCTCGTCTGCCAAAACCGGGGCAGTAATCAGCAATGCCAATAAAATGAATCCCATTTTTTTCATGTCGATACTCCTTGATTCTTAACGTCGATTATTCACAGTCAGCTCACGCAGCATAAGATGCCCGGGGTTTTGGGAAGGTTGCCCAGCTGTTGCCTGAGGCCTGAATGCTTGTGACCGGGGTCAAATACCTTATGATATTTTCCCGGATAAGCGATTCTCCGGAAATTGGTATCCCTAAAAAAAGGTGAGATTTGCTTATTTCTCACCGTAAAATTTCGGTTTATACGGAACATCCGGCTGAATTTCCCAGGCATAGGGACCATCCCAGCTCTTCATAAAAACACCTTTCAGGATCTCGTTGACCCGGCGGTTCTTCACCACGACGGCCACATTGCGGGAAGCGTAAAAATAATCCTTTTTCCAGTTGCTTGATCCGACCCAGCCAAGCGAATCGTCCACGACCATGAACTTGCAGTGCTCCACGCGCGCAAAAGAGATATAGCGCTGCGGCAATTCGGGAATGGTGCTCAGTCTGACGGTGATGTTCGGCAACTCCATCAGGCTTTTGAAATACGGCATTTCGGAGGCGTGTTGGGCCCAGTCCGAGCAAAGCAGGCGCACATCCACGCCGCGGCCGGCCGCCCGGCGCAAGGCGTCATCCAGTGTTTTATAATACTCATCCCGTCCCGCGGAAGGCGAATAAGAGAGTAATTGAACATAAACCGATTTCCGGGCGGCGTCGATCGCCTGAACGATAGCCAATTCGTCCCACGTAAAATCCGTTGGGATGGATTGGGCCGGGCTGGCCGTCGCGAAGAATTCGATCGTCCCGGCCGATTCCGTTTCAATTATAAATTGCCGGTTGCCCATACCGGTAGACTCAAGCGGTTTGCCCGTTTCGCAGGCTCTCCAGTCCAGTTCGAATAGTTGCGTCATCGCAGCCGCGTATTCGGATTGCCGGATACGGAGACCGATCTCATGAATCTGAACCAGCGCGCGCCAGTCGAAGTTCTGGCTGCCCAGAAATACCTCCGCATTGTCGACGATGAAATATTTACTATGCTGAACTCCGCCCATTCCGGCATAGGCGGAAATTTTACGAACAGAGATATTCTCCCGTTTGGCCAGGCGTTCGAGTGTCTCGGGATAGGTTTTCGCCATTTTGATATCGGCGATTACACGTACTTTTACGCCGCGGCCGGCCGCCGTTTCGATCGCCAGAATGATATCTTCGAGCGTTTCGCCCACCTCATTGGCGATATAGAACTGTTCGATGTCGATGGTCTTTTGGGCGGCGTCGATCATCTCCAGCCAGACCTGCGGCGTATTGCGGATTTCCGGATTGTCGAGAACCGTAGCTTCCGGAATGCTTTCGACAATTTCAAAGTCGGGCGCCGGTATTTGCGGATAGAGCAATTGGGCCGTGAAAACGAACGAAAGCAAGAAAAACATGCCACGGGTAGATTTGCGCATGCTCACCTCCACGATATTTATTGGAGACATTTCAAACGAAGATTATAGCGTGTTGCCGCGCTTGAACAGGCGCCGGAAGAGGGCGATTTTCTCAAAGCGGTTCTCCTCGCTTTTCAACAGGCGCCGGATATTGCTGCGATGCGTATAGGCGATGAAGAAAGGAATGATAATGCTGACGATGAACAGAGCACTGTTGACATCTCTGTCCGTGAATCTATCGATCAGGAATAGGAATACCGGCAGGCTCAAAGCGGCCGAAATCGATGATATCGAAACGATGCCGGTCGAGAAAAGGACCAGGGCGAAAACGGCGATACAAAACCAGAAGACAATCGGAAAGAGGCCGATGATCATCCCGGCGCCGGTACCGACACCCTTACCGCCTTTGAATCCGGCGAAGATTGTATAGGTATGCCCCAGGATGGCGCAGATTCCGGCCAAGATCATCACCAACACGCTGTTTTGAAAAGGAATGGCATCCACACGCAATTGCGAAATCAGTACCGTTGCGAAGGTACCTTTGGCAACGTCAAACAGCGAGACGAACAAACCCGCCTTCCAGCCCAGGACCCGGAAAGCATTCGTGCCGCCGGCATTCCCCGAACCGAACTGACGGACATCGATACCCTTCAGCAGTTTCCCTACGATGATGCTGGTCGGGATGGAACCGGTCAAATAGCTCAACACACAGATGATGACTAAAGAAATCATGCTTCACTCCATGATATTCCAATGGCGATTGCGCCGTTCCCGGCATGCGCTCCGAGCACCGGTGAAACCGGCAGAATCTGGATTTCATCGACGCCAAATTCCGCCTTCAGGGCTTTCGCATAGCGATCGGCCAGCTGCCGGTCATTGGCATGCGCGATTTTAAACTGCGGATTCTGCTTTCCTCTCGCGAAATCGCAGGAAATGGTCAATAATTTATCAGCAGCTTTTCGCCAGGAAATGGCTTTGGAAAAATGCTGAATGGCGCCGTTTTCATCCAGGCGCAGGATGGGCTTGATCTGTAAAACCTTCGCCAGAAAACCTTTGGCTTTGCTCACCCGGCCGCTGCGCATCAGGTATTTCAGATTCGGAATCGCTACAAACAGCTGCGAGTCCCCGGTAGCCGTCTTGAGATTCTCAACGATATCGGCCTGTTTCTGTCCCCCCGCAATCATTTTCGCCGCTTTTTCCACCAGCGCGCCCAGACCGATCGAGAGTGATTTACCGTCAATGACTGCGATCCGTTCGGGATCGATTTCCCGGGCTGTATTGAGCGCGTTCTGATAGGTACCGCTCAAAATTTCCGGGATGTGAATCGAAATCACCGATTCGTAATGTGACAACAAAAAACTGTATAAATTCTTAAAATCCGCCGGTGACGGTTGGGATGTTTTGGGATGATCGGCTTCGGTATCCAGCATCTCGTAAAAAGATTCGGGTGTGATCGTGATTTTATCGATATAGGTGGAAAGCCCGAACGATACTTTCACCGGTATGATGTGGATGCCGTGCTCTTCGATGAAATCGGTCGGGAGATCGCAGGCGGAATCGGTCACCAGCGCGATCGGCGGATGTGGGCTGTGCGTAATCCGGAATTGTTTATGCATATCGTCGGCTTTTTGCTGGAGGATATCACCATAGGCCCGCACCTGTGCGAAGACCTTTGCCGGTTCGTTGGTATGAATATGGAGACGGGCTTTGTGGCGCGAGCCGGCCAGTACAATGGAATCACCCAAATTCTCAATCTGCGTACGGATAGTCTTCAGGTCGATCTTCTTACCCTCGATCATACATTCCGTACAGTAGCGAAATTGAATATCCTCCAGGGCGACTTCGGTATGGGCTACGCCGCTGATCTCCGGCACGTGATACTGAAAAATCTCGCGTAGTTTCCCGCCGGCAATAAACTGGGTGATACCAGTCAGAAAATCGACAAATCCCTGGGCGCCGGCATCCACCACTGCAGAACGCCGGAGGACTTCCAGTTTCTGCATGGTGGCCTGCAGCGAACGATTGGCCACTTCCAGCGCGTGATGCAGCAATTCGACGAAATCATCTTTAATCTGGGCATAGGCGTCGACCGACTCAGCCCAATCCTTGATTACCGTCAGGATGGTACCCTCACGCGGTTGCGATAGGGCTTCATAGGCGTAGCGCACGGCCCGCTTGACAACTTCACCGAATTGCTTCGTGCTAATCTGGATTTCCTCACCCAATTCCTCAGACAAACCGTAAAGATACTGGGCCAGGATGACTCCGCTGTTGCCGCGGGCGCCCATCAGAGCCGATTCAGCCACGCGCCGGCTGGAATCATAAATCGGGATGAGTTCCAAACCCGAAACCGTATCCACCACCGAATGCAGCGTAGCGGCCATATTCGTACCGGTATCGGCATCCGGAACCGGAAATACGTTTATCTTATTGAGATAATCCTGTCTCTCAAAAACTCTTTTGGCACCGGCCACAATCGCTGTCCGAAACCGGTTCCCATCAATATATCTGATTTTCAATACACTACCCTTTGCTAAATATAGGTTGTAACTACGCGAAATTAGAGGAAAAATACAAGGGAAAGTTACCGGCCGTCGCTCTGCACGAAATTCATCTTTTCACGGCAGACCGTTCCGGCGGAGATAATCGTTTTCAAGCCTTCCTCAACACTCATCTCCGACGGCACGACTTCATCCTCGGGCATAAACAGAATCCACCCGGAGGTTGGATTGGGAGTCGTCGGCAGGAATATATTGAAAAATTTCGTGCCGTCGCGACCGATCGTCTGTCCCGTGACAGAACCCATGGACCAGATCCCCCGCCGCGGATATTCGAGAAATACGACGCGTTCGAAACCGGTCGTTGAAAACGAGAAAGCCGACAGAATCTGTTTGCTGGTCTTATAAATGGTGCGCACCAGGGGAATATAGCTCAGCCAATTTTCGAAAAAGTGAAAAAGCCTTTTGCCCAGGATATTGGTTACGAGAATTCCGAGCAGCAGAATCACCAGGATCGAAACAACGAATCCCAGTCCCGGGAAATGATAACCAAGCGCCTTTTCAATAGCGGGCGCGGCCATGCTGTCGAAAAATCCGATGAAGAGTTTGATAATATAAACCGTAACCGCGATGGGTATCAGGGCCAGGATTCCGGCCAGAAACTTATTGCGAAATGATACTTTGATTGTTTTCCACGTCATGGTAAATACTCATTTCAAATAATTATTGGATGAAATACTCATGATAGCCAGAAACGCACGAAAGGCCGTCAGGTAATTATCACTGCCGTACTGCAGACTGCAATCTCCACTGCGTTGCGTACCGGGAATGCGCAGTACCATATCCACCATTTGCGCTTCCTTAAGGGTAAGATCCAGGCGAAACGGCGCCTCCAGACGGAAGGGTTGAATGGTCGAACTATAAACTTTATCGATGGCGCTTTTATAGGCTGCCGCCACCTTTTCGGGGTGAAACATGCGGCCGGCAGCACGGGTGATGCTGACCTTGTTAATGACGGATTGCGTGCCGGTCTGCATAGCAGCGACTTCCTCGGCTACTCGGTTATCCCCGGAAACCAGTAGCAGGGGCACGCCCATGCTTCCGCACAAGGCGCCGTTGAGTGTCGCCTCCCCGGCCGGAATTCCGTTGATCGTGACTGAGAGGATGGAGCCCGAATAGGTATGCGCCAGGATCGCGTCCCCCAAACCAGCCCTTCCGTGATAGCCGATAAATACAGCCCCGTCGAAACTGGCATCCAGGCCCTGCATCATTGAATCGGTCTTATGCGAACCGGAAATCAGGCTTACCGACGGCGGCAATTGATCGAGCAGAAGATTCAGCATATTGTTATGCGAATCATTCACGACAAACTCCTCCACCCCTTGCGCCGCAAAAAGCTGCAGGGCCGTGTTCAACTCCCAGATCATCATTTTGCGGCCCCAATCGTACAGTTGATCACCCATGTTGCGTTGGCGATCGCTGCAGATTCCGGTAATTCCTTCCATATCACAAGAGATGTATAAACGTTTCATAACGAGTCCCTTTCTAATGGATTAAATTACTCCAAATGGCAGCGATATTCAAGACCCTTACCGCTAAATGGAACTTCCTGTAAACAAATGCTTTTATAAATAGAATTCGTTTCATACTTTTCAAGATGCTAAAAATTCGATTTCACTGTGGCGCGGCGTTATGTATAATTCTGCTATTTGGGGGCAGTTTTCAGACACTTTGCGCTCAGGAAAAATCCGGGGAACAGATTCGCACGGCACTGGTTTTAAGCGGCGGCGGAGCGCGGGGTTTCGCCCAAATTGGAGTGCTGAAAGCCTTCGAGGAAATCGGTTTTTATCCCGATATCGTCGTGGGGACCAGCGTCGGGGCGATTATCGGCGCCCTTTACGCCTCGGGTTATGACGCGGATCAAATTGCTCAATATCTGCGTGCGACCAACTGGGAAGAAGTTTTCTCTGACCGGCCCTATCGTGAAATTGAGTTCGTATCCCAGAAGATGACCGAGTACCCGGCCCTCTTATCACTCCGTTTCGATCGCCAGTTCAATGTCATTTTTCCCCGGAACCTGCTCTCCACCCAGGGCTTGCAGGAACGCCTCTTCCAAATTACCGTTTACCCTAATTTCGCCGCGGGCGGAGACTATGACAGCCTCGCAATTCCGTTTCGGGCCGTTGCCACCAACATCCACACCGGTAATGCCGTGGTTCTCCGCAAAGGCATTCTCGCCAAAACGCTCTCCGCCAGCGCCTCGTTTCCCTTTGTGCTGGCACCGGTCCGGGAAGGCGACATGCTGCTGGTTGACGGCGGACTAACGAACAACGTGCCCTGCGATGTGGCCTGGGAAATGGGTGCCGATTTTATCATCGCCGTGGATGTCAGCAGCCGGGTAATCGACCTCGGCCGGAATTTCGATCCCTTGCAGTATTTCGGCCAGGCATTGAATACGCTCTCGTATCCCTCCGATACACGCAACCTCGGACTGGCGGATATTTTGATTCTCCCCGAAATCGGCAATATCGGTTCCGCGCAGTTCGATTCGATTGATGTCCTGATTCAAAAAGGATATGAGAAGGCCCTCGAGGAACGCGATAAAATCCAGCCTTATTGTAAACACCGGAAGCCTAATCCCGATTTTCTGGACAAGGCTTCTGAGCGATTGAACCATACCTACATCCGCAACGTACTTTACCGCGGCAATGCGAGAACCCGGCCTTTTATCATCCAGCGCGAACTGCTTTTCAAACCCGGCGACATCTGGAACCCGGCTTACGCCAGGCGCAGCATCAAAAATGTATTCAGCAGCGGATTGTTTGAGAACGTTTATCTTTCACTGGAAAATGCTTCCGGGGATTCGGTCGACCTCGTCGTAGAAGTCGATGAATACGAACGCAGCCTGTTCTCATTCGGCACGCATTACGATAACGAAAGGGAGGCGCGGGCTTTTATCGCTTTCGAATATCGCAATCTGCTGGGAATCGGCCTCGATAACCAGTTCTCGATCATCGCCAGCAACCAGTTTCGCAAGTTCGAATGGGACCTCCGGACCACACGTATCTTCACTTCGACGATGACCGGTTTCATGTCTCTTTACCATATCTACGAAGACATCCCGCTCTATCAAAACAGCCGGCGGGCAGGCTTCGGCCAGATTTTCCGTAGCGCCGCGGAAGCCAACGCCGGGGTGCAGATCAGCCGGGTCGGTCTGACCTCGGTTGGTATCAAGTACGAACGATTCATCAACCGGGAAAACGCCAGTTATACGCCGATTATCGATGGCAGTAATTATGACATCGCCAGTTTGCAAACTCAGATTCTGGTGGAAAACACCGACGATCGCAGTCTGCCGACCCGCGGCCATCAAAACCACATTTCATATTCGCATTCCATCTCGGCTGACGAATTCAAACATGTCGACCGGATTTCCTTCGATTATAATGCCTACGATACCTTCTTTGAAAGATATATACTGTCCACAAAAATCCGCTGCGGTTATCTGAACCGCGCCCTTTCGTTTTACGAAAAATTCCGCCTGGGCGGAATTCAGTCCCTGCCGGGTTTTCACCAGGATGAACTCTGGGGCAATATCTTATTAGGCTTCGGATTGGGGTTGCGGGCACCGCTCTCGTCGGGTTCGTTCTATCGCCTGAACCTGATGTTCGGAAATGTCTGGAACAGCTTCGATGATTTCCAGTGGGACGATCTTAAACTCGGCGGCAGCGCCGGGATTCTGATTCCCACCCCGCTGGGGCCGCTCACGGCTGACCTGGGAATCGATTCGCGTGCACACATGCTGTTTTATTTTTCCATAGGTCATTCGTTCTAGCCCGCAATTGAAATACTGTTGTATTCGTGTAGCGGATTGATTAAATTTTGCCGCTATTTTGAAACACGAGGCGGCTTAGCTCAGTTGGTTAGAGCAGCGGAATCATAATCCGCGTGTCCGGGGTTCGAGTCCCTGAGCCGCTACAGGTAAAAACCCGTCGAGAGAGGCGGGTTTTTTGTTTTCCGGGAAATGCCCGATTAGGGTACCTCGGATTCCATTTTTTTATTGACTGGATTACCGGATCAATCATAAACATTCTGACAATTTTTAAGCCGAACCTAATCTGCGAGACTTCATATTTATCTTGTCAATCATGTGATTCTGCCGAAGAAAATATCCTGCCGGCGCTGATTCTTGTTGATTACACAATATTGCATCGGGCCCATCGGATAATCCCGAACCGGTTGCCTGAGTTTGGAATTGATAGGACGGCGTAGAGTTACATGCCGAAAGCCGTCTTGACGGCATATAGCAGCGAAAGTTCGGAATCGTGCATGCGTCCGTCGGCGCGCGCGATGTCGATCAGAGCATGAATGAGGTTCACCCGCATCTCATCATCGAGTTGTTTGGCGATATCGATCGCCCTGAGGGCCAGTTCGTTGGCTTTATCCTGACCGAGAATGATCATCTCATCGGCTATTTGGTTGACCTCCTCAAAGCGAAAACCGTAGCGCCGCACCACTTCGAATAATTTATCAATCTCGCGCATATCGATGAATTCGTCCACACCCATCATGTTGTAGCAGATACAAACAAAAGCATCTCTCGGCGTCATGCTGCTCAACGACATTCGATTCCTCCTACCCCTCTATCTTTTACTGTGGATCATGTCCCTTTTAAATCTACTACAAGATACAATACGAATGCGATTGTGTCAATCGAATAAGCGCCAAGAAAGCCGCTCATGGCTACTTTTCCGGAACGCTTCCGCCGATCAAATTCCGGCGCAACGCCTTTCGGCGGATCGGTCCCCAGAACCCGATCGGCGGTCCATTTTCTACGTATCAACGGCATTTCGCCTCCTCTTTTAGGATTCCTGATGTGCCTGCCGAAATATACCAAATCCCCGATTTGCATCCAAACCAGCAATGGATAGAGGGAGTAATATTGATGGGATTAAATCTGAATTCTTCTAACCGTCGTACCAGGAGAAGCGCTGTTCTGTGAATTTTATTTCAATTTGTTTTTCAATTTCAGGGCGTAACGCCGGCTCATGATCATCGGGTCTTTGGAGCCCTTCAGGAATATTTTATAGGAGTAATTGAACCATTCCTCGATGCGCAGGACATGGTCCAGGTTAATGATGCTGGAGCGATGAATGCGGCAGTAGTTTTCCGGCAGGCGTTCCTCCCATTCACGCATGGATTTCTGGGTCAGTCCTTTGCGCCCGTCAACGGTGGTGATTTCGGAATAATCACCAGCGGCGCTGATGCTCTGGATAAGGCGCACGTTCAGGAAGATAAACTGGTTGTTGAACAGCAAAAACAGGTGGTCATCGACGGTCAGCTTCTTGGCAATGGTTTTTTCGTCCGCTTCCTCTCTGCTGTCCAGCTTCTCGATAGCAAGTTTCAGCCGGGCGGGATTCACCGGTTTCAGGAGGTAATCCAACGCGTTGACTTCGAAAGCCTTGATCGCGTACTCGTCGTAGGCCGTGACGAAAATGATCTCCGCATCGATCTTTTTCCTTTCCAGCAGATCGAAGCCGGATTCACCCGGCATCTGGATATCCAGAAAAACCAGATCGGGATGCAGTTCATCCAGGACCCGGATAGCGGCCGCGACGCTGTCGGCCTCGCCAACGATCTCCACGCTATCGCTGGCTTTCAACAAATCTTTCAAGTCCTGGCGAGCCAGACGCTCGTCATCGACAATCAATGCCCGGTAATTTTTCTTCATCTTAACTCACACCATTTTTGCTGATTATAAAATGCACGCTGACTTCATCCACCCCCTTGACAATCCAAAAGGTATGACGCTGCGGATAGGCATTATCCAGCCGGGCCCGAACGTTTTTCAATCCGGTACGGGTGCCCGGTACAGAACGGCGGGGATACTCGGATTCCTCCACCCATTGACCGGTATTGTAGACGCCGACATGCAATTTTTCGTTTTCAATCCCGGCGATTATGCGAATTTTCAGGAAGCTGCCGCTCGTCCGCAGCCCGTACTTGACTGCGTTCTCCACCAGCGGATGCACCAGGAAACTGATGATGGGATAATTACCCGCCTCGGGGCTGATCTCATAGGCAAGTTCCAGGTTATCTCCGAAGCGGCGTTTTTCGATCGCACCGTAATGCCGGATTTCCTCGATTTCCCTGCTCAACGGGGCTTCGGCATAATTTTCTTCCAGCAGCGAATAGCGCAGGAATTCGGAGAGTTCCGTGACGGTCTGCTTGGCGACCTGCTTGTTCTCCCCGATCAGAGCCCGGATCGAGTTCAGGGCATTGAATAAGAAATGCGGATTAAGCTGGTAACGCAGCATCTGCAGCTGAACCTGCTGACCCTGGGCGTACAACTTCTCCGTCAGATCCCCTTGCTCGCTCCACTCCTGCCAGTACTTGATCCCGAAATAGAGACCGCTCCAGATCACGAAGACCAGCGCCGTCCAGAATTGGATGAACAGCACTTCGCCGCGGAAGCTGAACAGCTGCAGAATCGCTCTTCCGCGCACCAGGTTGATGGCCAGTTCCATGGTCAGGTAAGAGAGCAGCGCGCCGATGATCGATCCGGACAGGATTACGATCGTCAAACGCAGAATCGTGCTCGCTTTTTCGAAAACGGCGCGATAAAAGAGGCGCAGTAAAGCCAGGTAGAAGAACATCGGAATGAAAAGCATGAAAATGCGCAACAGGTAATTCGACTCTGTTCCCACGAAGAGCAACTCGATCAGGTTGAAGCCGCCCGGGTTGCGCAGCAGGACGACATGAAAATAAAAGAGCAGGACGTAGAGCACCCACCCGGTCACATGCAGCCACCAGAAAGAAATTTCTCGTCCTTCGATCGGCTTAAGTCGTCTTACGATTGACATAATCTAAAAACGGAATTTTGGATTTCGGGTTGGATTTTCGGGTGATTTCCAGGCGCACGCACATACGTTCGCCATTCTCCAGAATGTCAATCCGGTGGCTACCGGGGAAGACATTATCCAGGCGCTTCTGAATATTCTCCATGCCCGAATCACGGCCCAGGCTGTCTTTTTGATGCCAGACATGCACGGGACTCCACCGGCCGGTATTCCAGACTTCAAGGCGCAGGGTATCTTCACGCATTTGGGCTTTGATATCGATCCGCAATGGCAGCGGGCTGTGCAGCATCCCGTTGCGGATGGCGTTCTCCACCAGCGGATGCAGGATAAAGCTGATCACGGGATACTCTTCCGCCGCTTTTTCGATATCGAAATTGACTTCGATTTTTTCCTCATAACGTTTTTTCTCGATCGCGAAATAATGGCGCACCGCTTCAATTTCTTTGCGCAACGGAACGTTCAACTGGTTCTCGCTCAAGAGCGAATAATGCAATAATTCCGACAGCTCCGTTATCATTTCCCGGGCTTGCTGTTCATCTTCCTCAATCAAAGCCCGCACCGAATTCAGAGTATTGAACAGAAAATGCGGGTTGAGCTGGTAGCGCAGCATTTGCAGTTGCGCCTTGTGCCGCAAGAAATTGGCCTTCTCGATGATTTCGTGCTGAGCGATCCATTCCCGCCAGAATCGGAGACCGAAATACATCATGCTCCAAGAGAACAGCACAATTTCGAACATAAAAAGCAATTTCAGATATTCGTAAAAATTCACCGGATAAACTTCGATACCATAGCGAACAACCAGCAAATCCAGGATCCGATCCAGTCCGCTCCAGACATTGGCTCCGATGAAAGTGATCAATATGATCTTCAGCAGCAGACGCAGGATGGATTGCGACTTCAGCTCAAATTGGCGATAGATATAGCGCATGACGACGGATATGGCGAATCCGGTCAGCACCAATAACGCGTTCCAGAATAATCTCTCCGGGTAGAATCGACCATTGAGCAGGTTGAATACCACATTATAGAAAATGAGGTATCCGCCCCAGCCGATGGCCTGAAAGGTCCAGAAATTGAATATTTTGTCATCCGTTCCGGCGTTTGTCACACGAGCCTCTTTGTCGAAAAACCAACGTAAAGACGCCATCGTGGCGGTTTGCTGTTTTGAGATATGCTGGCCCTATCGGTTTTTCACGAACTTATGAAAAAGATAAGTGATTTGAAGCTTTAAATAAATCTCTTTTTTAGAGAATTGCTCATCTGCCTGCAATACTACGCGTAGCGGATCAAACAATTCAAGTCCCAATGGACCGGCGGCGCTATATTCCGCTATCCGGCCCGGACCGCCGCCGAACGGCCGAGATGGCGTTCAACACCTGGCATTTGCACTGCAAATTGGACATCACCTGGTTCCGGTCAGCGCCGGTAATTCCCTTCAGGCCGATCGATCTTTCGATTGCTCCCAGGTTCCGCATTTACTTTACCGGTCCCCCGCTGCCGCATCCCTTCATCGAATTATCCGACCGTTTACCGATTGTTCATTCTATCTGATGCCCCGCCATAATAGTTTACATGCGATTTTTGGGTAAGCGAAACCGGAGAATGCCTTTTTGACGGTTTCATGGAGATCAGGGGTACTACATCTTTAACCAAACTATTTCAAGTTCAGGAGGTTGACTATGGTGAAGAAATTACTGTCCCTTTTCCTGATTTTGGGAGTGTTGATTTCCGGAGCTCTGGCCGGGACGACAGGAAAAATATCAGGAACCATCACAACACAGGACTCGGGGGAACCGTTGATCGGAGTCAATGTTGTCGTGGAGGGAAGCACAGTGGGAGCTTCGACCGACGAGGACGGATACTACTCCATCCTCAATGTGCCGGTTGGTACCCACATGGTGCACGTCTCGTATATTGGTTACCAGGACATTGTCCAGCAGAATGTACGCATAAACCTCGACCTGACGACCGAACTCAACTTCGAGATGACCCAGCAAACACTGGAACTCGGAGGCGAGGTGATTGTCACGGCCGAAAGGAAATTAATCCGCAAGAATGAAACCAACACCAACGTGATCCGCACGGTGGAGGACATTCAGAATCTCCCGACGAGAGGTCTGCAGGACATCGTGGGACTCACCGCCGGGGTTGTCAAAGCGGAAAACAACAACGCTATGAATGTGCGCGGAGGCCGCGGAGCCGAAACGGTCACCTATATCGACGGCGTGAATGTGACCGATCCGTATAACTTCGCCATGCGGATCTATCTGCCCAACGAAGCCATCGAAGAACTCAGTGTTCAAACCGGCGGCTTCAATGCCGAATACGGGGAGGCCATGTCGGGAATCATTGCGATTACAACCCGGGTCGGCGGAGAAAAATATCACTTTTCGGCAGAAGCGATTTCGGATGAATTGCTGAGCCCTGAGAAGAAGACCTTGGGCGCTTATTCCTACGGCTATAATGAATATGTTCTTTCCCTGAACGGTCCGATTATTCCCAAGAAAAAACATACCTTTTTCGTGAGCGCAACACGCCAGTACATTGCCGACTGGACGCCCTCCTGGGGATGGGCCGAGAACAGCTGGAAACTCGGCGATTACACCTACGATCAGCCGGTATATAGTAATGTACGGGACTCACTTACACAGGAATTTCTCATGGATACGGTCCGGCACGAGTATAATTTCAATGCCCGTCTGCCGGAAAATTATAGTTCGAGGTGGTCTTACACCGGCAAAGTAAAGCTGCAACTCAGCAAAAATATGGAATTGAAATCCTCTTATATTCGCACCAACCGCGATTACAGCCAGGATATCCTGGGAACCGCCTTTGCTATCCAGCCGATCCAGTACTTCAATGCCGAGCACCGTCCAGTGACCGTCAATCAGACCTCATCGTTTAATGTGACTCTCACGCACATGCTGGGATCGCG
>Ga0268277_1001585_pt1 | contig 14977 bp, 13 predicted proteins | sample saktaG_5_FD_190132 | JGI IMG/M metagenome (GOLD analysis project Ga0268277, IMG submission 190132) | Saline water microbial communities from Sakinaw Lake, British Columbia, Canada - sak_2010_1_5_50m | ecosystem: Environmental > Aquatic > Non-marine Saline and Alkaline > Saline ...
CCGAAGATTTCCGGTTTGATTACAAGCCATTAAATGGCGTGAGGTATTTTAAATCTTTAATAAGTGTGCCCATGGTAAGCCAGTTCCGTATAATGGGTATACTGCGTTTAAACAGCAGGGAGAAAAACACATATTCATTTGATGATTTAAGGCTTTTGGATTTTATATCAGATATCGCGTCAAGCTCTATAAATAACGCGCGGTTATATAGTGCCACAGAGGAGCTTTCCACAAGGGACTCGCTTACGGGTTTTTATATACACAGGCACATGAAGTTACTGCTCTATAGTGAAGTGGAAAAAGCGAGAATAAATCAAACGCCACTTTCCGTTATTATCATAGATATTGATCATTTCAAGGACTATAACGACAAATACGGCCACTCTGCCGGAGATAAAGTACTTCTGGGAATTTCCTATGTCTTAAATGATGTTGTAAAAAAACATACCCAGTTTATAGCAAGATACGGCGGAGAAGAATTTTTGATTATATTGCCCAATACGGACAACCACAAGGCGATTGGCCTTGCTGAAAAGATAAGACAGGACGTATCAAAGCGTAAATTCGTGTTAAGGCGCGAAAAGACAGGTGTAACCATATCTGCCGGTGTTTGTTCGTATTCCGATGAGATGAAAGATAAAGATGATTTGCTTAAAAGGTCGGATTTTTTGTTGTACAAAGCCAAGAAGGAAGGCCGTAATAGAGTATGCGCTGCCTAATATCCCTTATCATTATAAGCCTGCTGTTTATAGCCTCTGTGCTTCTTACGGCAACAGGGCAATTCTATAACCCGATTTTTAATTCCATAGCAGTGCCGGTAGCAATCGCGGCCATATTCTTTGGGCTATACGAAGCTCTTGTCGTAATTGTTATTTCATTATTAATGTGTACCGGATTCCTATTTTTAAATGTCAGCTTAGCCAGTGTTTTAGAGACGTCCGTTTTTATCTTACTCGTATCAGCCGCCGGCATAGGATTGAGGCGTTCAACCTTTTCACTACTCGGCATAAAAGAGAAGGTCCTGAGCGTTGTAAAGGAAGAACATCGTTCATTTTATGAGCTCCATAATGAATTAAGGGATCAAAAATTGCACCTTGAAAAAACAGTGCATGATATAAGTAGCCTGTATCAGGCGCCAAAAGAGATGATATCAACCACAACGCTTAATGAGCTTATAGAGTGTATGAAAAAATCCATTACCGGGTATTTTCATTTCACAAAATGTAAATTGATTATATTTTCGTTCAAGGAAAACGAAGCCCAAATAGATATGGTGTATAATCTTCCGCAGCCACTCAGCACGGCAGATAATTTAAGCGGCTATGAAGAAATATTGTGTGATTTTATGATAGGCAAAAAAAGCCCGTTGATTGTTGATAGGGATTCAAATATGCCGCCCCCTGATAGCCTTAAGTTTTCGGAAGACATAAGGACACTTATCGCGATACCACTTGTAGCCGGCGATAGGTTAAACGGCGTTTTTGTTATAGAAGGGGCAGTGCTTGATGACTTGATACGGTTTATTATACTGGGTCATCAGTTCGCGATAGTACTTGAAAGGATACGCCTTTATGAGCTGGTACAGGAGCTTGCCATTACAGACGGCCTTACGGATGTTTTTGTAAGGCGGTATTTTCTTGAAAGGCTTCAGGAAGAAGCAGAGCGGGCAAGGGATTTTAATACAAAATTATCGTTTTTAATGATAGATATAGATTATTTTAAAGCATGTAACGATAAGTTTGGCCACCTTGTCGGGGATGTAGTTTTGCGCGAAACCGCTGCCACAATGAAAAAGAGTCTTCGCGAAATAGATATAATCGGGAGATACGGCGGGGAGGAATTTTCTGTTATGCTTCCCGATACAGCAAAAGATGCGGCCCTTATTGTTGGCGAAAGGCTGCGCAAGGCCGTTGAGAGTGCTTATATAAGCGCTTACGATGAGCAGATAAATGTAAAGATCAGTGTAGGCATTGCGACGTTTCCGGATGACGCGGATGAAATAAACCAGCTTATAGACAAAGCAGATCAGATGCTTTACAAGGCAAAAGAATCTGGAAGAAATAAAACTGTTTTATACGAAAAGGGATAACTTGCTGTCATTCTGAGCACCGAAGGTGCGAAGAATCCAAGGATAATGCGAGGAAATAAAACATGAATAAAAAAGACCTGATAATAGGAGTGGATTTTGGCGCTACTTTTATAAAAACCGGCTTGCTTAATATCGACGGGCATATAATTAAAAAGAGCGCTTTTTCAAGCAAAGGATATGCCTCGCGCGATAAGCTTATAGACAGGATAGCCCTTGAGGTAAATACTATTATGGCGCCTGCGAAGTCTCGCGTATTAGGCCTAGGCGTAGGCGTGCCCGGGCCCGTTGATTATAAAAGAGGCGTTATATATAACCTTACAAATGTCAAAGGATGGAGAAATGTCCCATTAAGGGATATATTGAAGAAGAAAGTGGGTATGCCTGTATTCATCGATAATGACGCTAATGCCGCTTGTGTAGGAGAGGCGAGATGGGGCGCGGGCAAAGGGTATAAAGATATTGTCTGCATTACTTTAGGCTCAGGAGTGGGCACAGCTGTTATATTAGATGGCAAGATATATAGGGGTAGAGGTTATTCTGCCGCGGAGATGGGACATATATGCATAGATAGGAATGGCCCTAAGTGTAATTGCGGGGCAAATGGATGCATCGAGACCTTTCTCGGCAATAGTTACATTGTAAAGGCAGCGGTAAAAGACCTTAAGCAAGGTAAAAGGTCTGTTCTCTTGAAGCTTGCCGATGGCAGATACTCTAATATTACGCCCAAGCTTATAGACCAGGCAGCAAGGATGGGAGATAAATTCTGTACAGATATATGGAAACAGGCGGGCGAGAATTTAGGTATTGGATTAACAGGCATAGTAAATACATTTAATCCAGAGATTATAATAATAGGAGGCGGGCTTTCAAAAGCAGGCGAGCTGCTTTTTAGCTCTGTCAGGGCAACCGTGAAGCGCCGTGCAATGAGAGTCTTTACAGGTGATCTTAGGATAAAAAGGGCAAGGTTTATAGAAGATGCTGGCACTTTTGGTGCCGCCTCACTGGTACTAGATGGTATAAAGGTCTAATGAAACGATTAATTACAATAATTATTATATTAACTTTCATGATGCCAGGTGTTATCGGCACATCAAGGCCCTATGCCCTCCAAAATGCTTATGCGGCAGATGATGAACCAATAGAGTGCGATGGTGATAAGGTTGAGTATTTTGAGACTGAAAAAAAGGTTGTCGGCACAGGAGATGTTGTTATCAAATACAAAGACCTTACACTTACCAGCGATAAGGTAACGGTCTGGACAGATTCATACGCGGTATTAGCTGAAGGTAATGTAACGTTTGCCCAGGGCGATAATATTTTTAAGGGTGAAACAATGGAATATAATTTTAAGGATAGCACGGGAAGCATAGTCGATTTTGCCGGCAGAGCAGAAGAGTGGTATGTTAAAGGTAAAGAGGCGCTGAGAGTCAGCGAAGAAAAGTTTGTTGTAAGAAAAAGCTATCTTACAACATGCGATCATGAAGTCCCGCATTGGAAGATATCCGCGGACAGGGTAGAAGTTTATCCGAATAGGATGGTAAATACCTATAACGCGGTTGCATGGCTGAATCCTCTTGGCATGAAAGGACTTAATCTGCCTATAATGTGGCTACCTTATTATTGCCATCCGTTAGATGATAACAAGCCTCAGGTCACCTTGGTTCCGGGTAAAAGCAGCGATTGGGGATATTACCTGCTCTCAGCGTGGAGGTACAATCTAACGCCGAATCAAAAAGGAAATATATACATTGATTACCGTGAGAAGAAAGACTTAGCCCTTGGACTTGATTATATATATGATACTAATGCAATAGGTAAAGGTAGTCTGTTTGGTTATTCCCCGAATGAAAGAGGCATTGAAAATAATTATCTATCTCATAAATGGTTTGATTCTGGTAAGGACTATCAGGAGTTTAAAGCGGAAAGCCAAAAATATATTTTGCGCGAGCGCCATCAGTGGACCCCGGGTCCTAATACGCTTGTGACCGCGGAACTGCATAAATATGAAGACAAAAATGTAATAAAAGATTATTTTTATGATGATTACGAGAGAGATGAGAGCCCATTATCTTATGCTCTGGCCACACACAGCATGTCATTTGGCAGCATGAGCCTTTTAACCCAGGAGAGAGTAAACAGCTTTGATGAAATGACAGAGATGCTTCCTGAGGCAAAGCTTAATATATATAACCAGCGTATAGGTGAAAGCAGGTTTTATTATAAGGGCGATTTTAAGGCTGTTAACATGAATCAGGTCTATCCAAATGATGTAGCAAACGCAAGAGATTCCCAGCATGCCAATATATTTGATTCATATAATCAGCTTTCTTATCAGGCAAAGGTCGGATTTTTGTCAGTTATGCCATATGCCGGGACTAAACAGACACTTTTAAGTAGAGAGATTGACAAGGACCAGTCTATAATAAGCGGCGCTGCATATACAGGCGTTGATATAAGTACAAAATTTTATAAGGTTTTTGATGCCCAGAGCCTGCCTTTTGGCATAAAGCTTAATAAAATGCGTCATGTAGTGACGCCTACTATGGGGTATCTGCATGTATCAAGGCCTACACAGGATAGCAGCTTAATGCTTAGCGACGGGGTCTCAAGAAGCAGTGTTATGACCCTGGGCCTTGAAAACAAGCTTCAGACCAAGATAGGAGAAGGCGGGAATCAGGTTGTTGACCTAGCCATGCTGCTTGTAAATACTACATATGATTTCAATCATACTCCTGGTGGGCAATTTGGAGACATTACCAGCAAATTGGAATTAAAACCCTATGCCTGGCTTACAGCCACATCAAATGCTGTAGTCGATCCCCATAAACGTTATCACCATCAGTGGCTTAAGCAGATAGATAATAATGTCTCTTTTAACTTCGATAAACTTGGATCCCTGGGCATGGGCCATAGCTATCAGGCAGGTTCCAATAATATCATTGCGCAGGCAAAGCTTGAATCTGTGCCTGGATGGAAATTCAGCGGTTATTGGGATTTTAATTTCCTTGCTACACGTAACGGTGAAAAAGTAATAAGAAAGTTCAGAGACCAAGAATATGTAATCACGAAGAACCTTCACTGCTGGGAGGCGGATTTAAGGTATAATATAAGCGAAGACGACGGTCATGAAATCATGCTTATATTTCGTCTAAAGGCATTCCCTGATGTCCCATTCAGGTTCGGCAAGACTTATAACAAGCCAAAAATCGGCTCACAGTCTTAAGACTAATTAGGAGAAAAATGAAACCGCAAATTAAAGAGAAGATAACAGTAATAGGAACAGGTTATGTGGGCCTTGTTACGGGCGCCTGCCTTGCCAGTATAGGACACAAGGTAATATGCATTGATAATGATAAGGATAAAATAGCGATGCTGAAACAGGGCAGGATCCCTATATATGAGCCCGGGCTTTCAGCTCTTGTGGCAAAAAATGTCAAACAGAACAGGCTGTCTTTTTCAGATGATATAGCGGAAGGCGTAAAGGCATCCCGCGTTATATTTATAGCAGTGGGTACTCCCCCAAGAACAAAAGGTGAGGCAGATTTAAGTGCTGTTGAAATTGTTGCCGAACAGATAGCGGCGAATATGAACTCCTATAAACTTATAGTTCAAAAATCCACGGTTCCTATAACAACAGGCCGCTGGGTGGAGTCTACTATAGATATGTTCAATAAAAGGCATGCCAAATTTGATATTGTCTCAAACCCGGAATTTTTAAGAGAGGGTACAGCTATAAAGGACTTTATGCACCCTGACAGAATTGTAATAGGTGTGGAAAACAAGCGCGCGAAACAGATAATGGCGGGCATATATGAGCCGATCAAGGCAAAGATAATATTTACGGATATTAAAAGCGCGGAGCTTATAAAGCACGCCTCAAATTCATTTCTCGCGATGAAGATATCATTTGTGAACTCGCTATCAAGGGTATGCGATCTTTCAAAAGCTGATGTTGAGAAGGTTGCCGAAGGAATAGGCATGGATAAGAGGATTGGCAGTGATTTCTTAAAGGCAAGCTTAGGATACGGGGGCTTCTGTTTTCCAAAGGATTTGGCTGCCTTTATCAATGTATCAGAGCGGTTAGGATATAACCCCGAGCTTTTAAAGGCAACGGCAAAGGTTAATGAGCAGCAAAAGGAATTTTTCTTTAGAAAGATAAAAAAAGCAGTATGGAATATAGGCGGAAAAAAAATAGCTGTTTTAGGCCTGTCATTTAAACCCAATACTGACGATACCAGGTTGTCGCCTGCAATTGATATAATAAATATGCTGAAAAAGGAAGGCGCGCAGATACAGGTATTTGACCCAAAGGCGATGGAAAAGGCTAAGCAGGAGCTAATCGGCGTAAGCTATTGCGAGGATGCCTACGAGGCGATTAAAGGCGCTGATTGCTTAGTAATAACAACAGATTGGCCTGAGTTTAAGGAGCTTAACTTTAAACGCGTAAAACAACTGCTTAAAAGGCCTATTATAGTTGATGGCAGAAATATGTTTGACCCTGATAAAATGCGCAAGCTGGGCTTTACTTATGCCAGCATCGGCCGAAGGTAGTGTGGAATATAGAAGGTAAAGGTGAAGGTAAAGGTGAAGGTAAAGGTGAAGGTAAAGGTGAAGGTAAAGGTGAAGGTAAAACCTATATTAGAATATAACATCTCTACCTCTACCTCTACCTTTACCTTAACGTGAAAGGGAGAGTCCAATGATACAGGGCGTTAAGATAAAAAAACTCAAAATCATACCCGATGACCGCGGCAGGCTCATGGAGATCCTGCGCAATGACGATGATATGTTCATAGAGTTTGGCCAGGTCTATATGACTACTGCAAAACCAGGCGTTGTAAAAGCATGGCACTGGCATCGCTTACAGTATGATTCATTTACATGCGTATCAGGAAAGATGCGCCTTGCTCTATATGATGGACGAGAAGGTTCAAAGACAAAAGGTGAGTTAATGGATTTTGAGATAAGCCTGGATAACCCTATGGTTGTCCAGATACCACCAGGTGTTTACCATGGTTTTAAGTGCATAAGCGATGAAGAGGCTATTGTTATAAACACAGTGACCAAGCCATACAATCCAAAAGAGCCTGATGAATTTCGCATAGATGAATATGATAATGATATAGATTATGATTGGAGAAAATAATATGAGCGATATAAAAGGAGTTGTATTAGCAGGAGGATTAGGTACGCGTCTTGCGCCTCTTACCTCTGTTATTAATAAGCATTTGTTAAATATATACAACAAGCCCATGGTATATTATCCTATAGAGACACTTGTAAATGCGGGGATCAATGAAATTATGATAGTCACAGGAGGTAATAATGCAGGTGATTTCTTAAGGTTATTAGGTAATGGAAGCGAGCTTGGTTTAAAGCATATAGAATATGCCTATCAGAAAGGTGAAGGCGGCATAGCGGATGCGCTTCGTTTAGCTGAAGATTTTATAGATGGAGATAAGCTGGTCGTTATTCTCGGAGATAATATAATTGAAAAGTCGATAAAAAAGTCAGTCGATAAATTCAGAAAACAGGAAAACGGAGCACGTATATTAATAAAAAAGGTTTCAGACCCTGAACGTTTTGGCGTTGTAGAGTTTAAAGGCAAGAAGATCAAAAACATAGTAGAGAAACCAAAAAAGCCAAAGACCCCATATGTTGTAACAGGTGTATATATGTATGATTCGAATGTATTTGATATAATTAAAAGATTAAAGCCTTCTAAGAGGGGAGAGCTCGAGATCACGGATGTAAACAATGCCTATATAAAGTCAGGTCTTATGCAGTATGATATATTATCAGGTTTCTGGACCGATTCAGGAACCTTTGAATCGTTGTTACGCGCCAATAATCTTGTGGCTCGTAAATGTTTAAATGTAAAAGGATAGAGTAAAGGAAATCATCCAGTTCTATCTTTACCTTTACCTCTACCTTTACCTATTAACCAAGGAATAACAATGCGAATACCAGCGCTGGACATGAAAGCGCAAATAGCACCGATAAGAAAAGAAATAGACAAGGCAATTGCTGATGTTATTGATAGGGGTGGTTTTATCCTTGGAGAAGAGGTAAAAAAGCTTGAAGAGGAGATATGCAAATATACAGGTTCGCAATATGCGATAGGAGTTTCAAACGGCACAGATGCTATTTCCCTGGCGCTTGAAGCATTAGGCATTGGCCGAGGCGACAGGGTATTGTGCCCTGCATTTACATATTATGCCACAGCAGGAGCAATAGCAAACATAGGTGCTGTGCCAGTATTTATTGATATTGATCCTAAGACATACTGCATAGACCCCGCGTTATTAGAAAAGCATTTAACAGGTCAGCCGAAAGCCATAATACCCGTCCACCTTTACGGCCAATGCGCTGATATGGATGCTATCTTAAAGATTGCCAAAGAGCATAACCTGAAAGTAATAGAAGACACTGCCCAGGCATTCGGCGCTATTTGTCATTGCGAGGAGCGTAGGCGAAGCCTGCCCGCCGACAAGGCAGGCACAATCGGTGACTGCGGCACAGTGAGCTTTTTCCCTGGCAAAAACTTAGGCGCCTGCGGTGATGCTGGCATGGTTCTTGCGCAGGATAAAACAATAGCGGAAAAACTGCGCCGCCTGAGAAACCAAGGCGCTGACGCTTCAAATAAATACAAGCACATCTATTTAGGCCACAATAAAAGGCTTGATACAATCCAGGGGGCAATTTTAAGGGTTAAATTAAGATATCTTGACCAATGGAACAGCAAGAGGGCTGAAAACGCTGCTTATTATAATGAAAAACTTGCAGATACCGGCCTGACCACACCGTATCTTCCGAAGACGAATACGCATATATATCATCAATATACTTTAAGGGCAAAGGATAAGGCAGAAAGGGATGCAATAGTCAAAGCCTTGCAGGAAAAGGATATTGATGCAAGGACATTTTATCCAATACCTCTTCATCTTCAGCCGTGTTTTTCTTACCTTGGGTATAAAAAAGGAGATTTTCCTGAATCAGAAAAGGCAGCAGACGAAGTTTTCTCTATACCAGTCTATCCGGAGCTTACAATAGAACAGATGAACTATGCTATTGAAGCCATTAAAGAGCAATTATAACAGGCAAAGGAAAAGGTTAAGGCAAAGGAAATTATTTACTCCTATCTTTACCTTTACCTCTACCTTTACCTATTAAAGAAGGAATCAATACTATGCATATTCTTATAACAGGCGGAGCAGGTTTTATAGGCAGCAATTTCATAAGGTATATGCTCTCTAAATACCGCAGCTGCAAAATAACCAACCTTGACAAGCTAACCTACTGCGGCAATCTCAGTAACTTAAAAGATATAAGTAGGAACAAGAATTATAAATTTGTAAAAGCGGATATATGTGATGCAAAGGCCGTTCTTTTGGCAATGAAAGCCTGCGATGCTGTTATAAATTTCGCGGCAGAAAGCCATGTTGACAGGTCCATAAAAAACTCCGCTGAATTTATCAGGACAAATATAGACGGTACAAGGGTTCTATTGGATGCTGCAAGAAAGCTAAAGATAAAAAAAATTCTTCAGATATCAACTGATGAAGTTTACGGCGATATAAAAAAGGGCCTGTCCAAAGAAACGGATAACCTTATGCCAAACTCACCTTATGCCGCAAGTAAGGCAGCGGCGGATATCCTATGCCGCTCATATTTTAAGACATATAACCTACCTGTTATAATAACGAGAAGTTCTAATAATTTTGGGCCGTATCAGTATCCTGAAAAGGTAATACCTCTTTTTTTAACAAATGCTATAGAGGGTAAGCCCCTGCCTCTTTACGGAGACGGGATGAATGTAAGAGACTGGATATATGTGACTGATAACTGTTCAGGGATAAATTTGGCATTACAGAAAGGAAAGCCGGGCGAGATTTATAATATTGGCGGCGGCAACCAGATAAAAAACATAGATATAGCCAGACAAATTCTGACAATTCTTGGTAAAGAAAAAAAGTTATTATCGTTTGTAAAAGATAGGCCTGGCCATGACAGGCGGTATGCATTGGACTCATCAAAGATAAAAAAAATCAGCTGGCACCCTGAGCATGATTTCAACAAAGCATTAAAGCTTACTGTAGAGTGGTACTTAAACAATAAATGGTGGTGGCAGCCTCTAAAGCGCGGAGCAAGGATAATTAAGTGGTAGTATGAAAATATTAGTTACAGGTTCAGAAGGTATGTTAGGCAAAGCTCTTATGAGACGTCTTGCATCTGACAATATGCAAGTTATAGGTGTTGATATACGAAGCAAGGAAAATCAATTAGATATTACTAAGCCTAAGGAAGTCAATAATTTAATAAAAAATATAAATCCGGACATTATTATTCATACAGCAGCTTATACGGATGTCGACGGGTGTGAAAATACCCCTGAAAAGGCTTATATGGTAAATGTAGAAGGCACAAAGAACATAGCGCAGGCCGCTAAAAACGCCGGGGCCTTTTTAATCTATCTAAGCACAGATTATGTTTTTGATGGCAAAAAGAAAACCCCTTATACTGAAAAAGACGAACCATGCCCAATAAGCGTATATGGAAAATCCAAACTTTCAGGCGAAAAAGCCATAAAAGACATGCTTGATAATTATCTCATAATACGCACAAGCTGGTTGTTTGGAAAAGGCGGCAAAAACTTTGTAGATACTATAATAGAAAAGGCAGAAAAAAGCCAGGCCCTTAAAGTAGTTGACGATCAAATAGGCTGCCCAACATACGCAGTAGATTTAGCCGATGCTATTTTAAGACTCTGTCATTCTGAGGGAGCGTTAGCGACCGAAGAATCTAAAAGAGTCATACCTGCAACCCTAAACATCGCCAACTCGGGCTCCTGTTCATGGTATGAATTTGCAAAGGAAATTATACAATCAAAAGGCATAAAAAATACAGAACTTAAACCAGCGTCTTCCAATGAAATAACCAGGCCCGCTAAAAGGCCGAAGATGTCTGCCCTTGATAATTCAGAGTATATAAAATTAATTGGTAAGGCATTGCCAACCTGGCAGGATGCATTAAAACGCTATCTAAGGGAGGAATTGAATTGAAGAAAGCACTTATAAAAATGAAGCCATGGCAACCAAAGGTATTTTTTAATGACCTTGTAAAGATGATGGTAGAGAGTGATTTGGAGGTTTTTAAAAGATAATATATGAAAATAAGTGGTTTTACCATAGCAAGAAACGCTATCAAGCATAAATACCCGATAAGAGAGTCAATTCTTTCCATACTGCCTATATGCGATGAATTTATAGTAAATCTCGGTGATTCAGAAGACACAACACGCGAGCTGGTAGAATCGATAAAAAGCCCTAAGATAAGGATTATTCCTCACAAATGGGATCTGAGTTTAGGCGACAGGATGCTGGCTGTTGAGACTGATAATGCCCTTAAGGAGTGCAAAGGAGACTGGGCATTTTATCTGCAGTCAGATGAGGTTATACACCAAAGAGATTTGCCGAGATTATATGGCTATATGAAAAAATACCTTAATAATAAAAAGATAGAAGGTTTTAAGCTACGATGGTTTCATTTTTATAAAAGTTTTTATAGGTATCGAATCGATGGGGGTTGGTTCCAGAAACAAGTCAGGATCATACGGAATAATGGTACCATAAAGTCGCTAGAAGATGCCTGGGGTTTTGAGAAAAAGGACAAAAGTTCCTTAGTTGCTATTAAAACACCCTGTTTTCTTTATCATTATGGCTGGATAAACCATACCTGTGGCGTAGCGGAAAGAATAGAAAACGATATGGGGTTAAACCCAGATGATAATATACAAGCGGGCAGAGGTAGCTATAACTACAATGAAATCAGTAAGTTGCCTGTATATTTCGGAACACATCCTGCGGTAATGAAGGATGCTATAGATAAAAACGAAACCAGTAAAAAGGATTTTGATTTTATTAAGAAGAAATATTTTTGGAATCCGTTATTATGGTTTCGTGTTCGTTATAAAACCGGCAAGAGGCTAAGGGCCAAGCTCCCAAAATAAAGGGAAAAATATTATGTATAAACACTTATTAAAACTCATCCAATCAAAAAAATCAAAGGTCTGTATTTTAGGGCTTGGCTATGTAGGGCTTCCAATAGCAGTGGAGTTTGCCAAAAAAGGTTTTTTCGTCTATGGTTTCGATACAAAGCAAAGCAGGATAGAAAATCTTAAAAATGGCATATCCTATATAGATGATATATCAAATAGGGATATAAAAGCAGTGCTTGGCAAATTGCATCCTACGCACGATGCAGAAATATTATCCAAGGCAGATATTATTATCATATGCGTTCCAACGCCGTTACGCAAAAGAAAAATCCCTGATATGTCATATATAATAAAGGCATCGCGTACTGTATCAAAATATTTAAGAAAGGGCCAGCTTGTTGTGCTTGAAAGCACTACGTATCCCGGGACGACCAGAGATGTTGTTCTCCCTTCTCTTGTTAATGATAAGCTTAAGGAAGGAAGAGATTTCTTCCTATCTTTCTCGCCTGAAAGGATTGATCCGGGTAACCCTGTCTATACATTCAGTAAAATACCAAAGGTAATAGGCGGTATAAGCGCAAAGGCAGGTGAGCTTACAAAAGCGCTTTATTCTAAAGTAATAGATAAAGTTGTTTTCGTTTCAACAGCGGAATCAGCGGAAGTAGTTAAGCTTTTAGAGAATACATTCAGGATTGTAAACATAGGCCTTATAAACGAATTTGCAATGCTTTGTGAAAAACTGGGCATAGATGTTTGGGAGGTTGTTGGAGCGGCTAAGACTAAACCTTTTGGTTTCATGCCTTTTTATCCTGGCCCTGGGGTAGGAGGACACTGCATAAGCACAGACCCACTCTATCTATCGTGGAGAGCCAGACAGGTAGGATTTGTCACTAAAATGATAGACCTTGCCTCAAAGACAAATCTTTTTATGCCGCAGTATGTTGTAGAGAGGTCAAAAAAACTTCTGCATAAAAGAAAAAGCGGCCTTAAAGGTGCCCGCGTACTTGTATTGGGTGTTACTTATAAAAAAGACATAAAAGACCTTCGAGAGTCACCTGCTATTGATGTTATAGAGATATTACAAAAAGAAAAAACCAAGGTTTCATACAGTGATCCGCATATACCGTATCTGGATATAGGTAGTATTTGCCTTAAATCAATAAAAATCACAGCAAGTGTATTAAAAAAACAGGATCTGGTTATATTGGTTACTGACCATGAAAAATTTAAATACAGCTTTATCGCAAAACACTCAAAACTCATATTCGATACCCGTAATGCGTTTGCTATGCATGGCATTAAGGGAACTAATATTATAAAGTTATAGCAATACCGTCATTGGAGGAGTCCGCCAAAGGCGGGCGACGTGGCAATCTAAAGTCCATAAAAATAACTTAGAACCTAGAACTAACCCAGGAGAACTACATGAACAAATACTTAGTAACAGGCGGAGCGGGATTTATAGGTTCAAACATTGTCGAGGAACTTCTTAAGCGCGGCGAATCGGTTAGAGTACTTGATAACTTTATCACCGGCTCAAGAAATAACCTCGATTTTGCAAATAGCAATCAACAATCAACAACTAGCAATCAACAATCAACAATGAACTATGAACTAATTGAAGGGGATATAAGATCAAAATCAGATCTTGTAAAATCTCTAAAAGACGTAGATTACGTAATTCACCAGGCAGCGCTTCGCTCTGTACCAAAGTCAGTTGATGACCCGTTTCTTACGAATGATATTAATGTAAACGGCACACTTAATCTTCTATTTGAAGCTAAAAAGGCAGGTATAAAGAGACTTGTCTATGCCTCAAGCTCATCCTGCTATGGAGATGTACAGAGCTTTCCTCAAAAAGAAGATTTTAATCCCCGACCAATATCGCCTTATGGTGTATCAAAGCTTGCTGCTGAAAACTATTGCCACACTTTCTCAAAGACCTTTGGATTAGAGACAGTATCCTTACGCTATTTTAATGTATTCGGCCCAAGGCAGAATCCTGAGAGTAAATACTCAGCTGCTATACCTGCCCTTTTATCAAGAATGCTTAATAATAAGCCGCCTATAGTTGAATGGGATGGCGAGCAGTCGAGAGATTTTACTTATGTAGGTAATGTGGCAGAGGCAAATCTCGCCTGCGCAGTTAAAGAAGGCATATCAGGGGAGGTTTTTAATGTTGCCTGCGGCAATAGCGTGTCAATATTAGATATAGTTAATGCTTTAAATGAGCTGCTAGGTACAAACCTAAAGCCCGAATTTGCTCCAAAGCGTGCAGGTGATGTCCGAAAGACATATGCCGATGTCTCAAAGATTCGAAAAATCACAGGCCCTGGCATCGACTTTTACGAAGGCCTTAAGCGTACAGTGGGGTGGTTTAAGGAAAATCAGAATAGGCTGCTTAAGATATGACTAACATCATAGGTAAAGGTAGAGGTAGAGGTGAAGATCATAGATAAAATAGTATATAAATCGTTTAAAGATATGCCAATATGGCAGAATGCTATTGATATAGCAGAAGATATTTTTAAATTAACGGAAAGTCTACCTAAAAAAGAGGATTATGGCTTAACATCTCAATTGCGTAGAGCAGCATTAAGCATTTCAGCTAATATTGCAGAAGCATATGGGAGGCACCATATATCTGATAAAATTAATTTTTATTATTTTTCAAGAGGTTCTGTTACTGAAACACAAAGCCACTTAGAATATGCTAATAGAGTAGGTTATATTAATAAGGATAAAGCTGAAGTTCTTATTAATAGGCTCAGCCAGATTTATAATGACATCAATAAAATAATAGTTACTTTTAAGAATAAAAGGTAAACTTTACCTTTACCTTTACCTTTACCTATTAACTAAGGAGAATACTCATGAAAATCCTACTAACC
>Ga0268277_1001590_pt1 | contig 14884 bp, 27 predicted proteins | sample saktaG_5_FD_190132 | JGI IMG/M metagenome (GOLD analysis project Ga0268277, IMG submission 190132) | Saline water microbial communities from Sakinaw Lake, British Columbia, Canada - sak_2010_1_5_50m | ecosystem: Environmental > Aquatic > Non-marine Saline and Alkaline > Saline ...
CCCGTACCGCAGAAACCCTGCGCCAAGCTGCTTCCGATGCATTTGCTGCCGTTACAGTTCAGGATGCCCAGGGCTGGTTTACGTACTGCGGTTACTGTATCAAACCCACATGAAAACCGCTATAGTGCAAGTTACCCTACTCCTCAGGAGATACTGATATCTGACGTTTCGTCGAGAGGCCTCTTTGTTCTCTTCTGATTGACGTTGTGCTGCTTCCCAAACTTCACGAGACACAATTGCGGGTACTTTAACAGGTATCCATGTTTCACGAGGGTTTATTGCCCTCTTCCTCTCGTCATCCCAGTGCAATTTGCCATAATGAAATACGCCCGCATAGGTCTCACGTTTCAGTATCTTGCCAATGGCGGCTCGGTTCCACGTGCCATATCCTCGCCGCTTTGCTACCTGGTCATCCGTGTCTCCTCGTGTCGGCACACGCATCTCGGTCAGCCGGTCAGCTATCTTGACCAAAGATAGCTTCTTGCCATCTTCGTTGCCCTCCGTGTACCACTGGAATATCAGTCGCACAATACGGGCCTCTGGCTCATAAACTGTTAATGTGCACTTGCCGTCCACTTTGGCCGGTCTGTAGCCATAAGGTGCTCTGCCGTGCGTCAAAACGTGTCCCGCCTTGGCTTTTAGCCGTCTGCCACGTACCATGCGCTCTTTGATCTTCTCGCGCTCATACTCCGCAATTACTGCCTTCACGTGCTTCTGTAGGTTGCCTTCGGGAGTGTCAGGATACTCAGCCAGGACATATTCTACCCGAACGCCGTGGCGCCTCAGTTCCTCCTCCACGATAAGTTGTTTGGCAAGGTTGCGGCTGAGTCGATCCAATTCTCGGACCACCAACACGTCAAACTCGCCAGCCGCAGCCATTTCCCTGACCTGGTTCAGTTTGGGCAAGTCTATCTCGTACCCACTTGCTCCCCGATCATCCTCTGCGAGCTCGGTCACAACCTTATAGGCGCGGTCTTGGACATACTCTCGGCCCATCTCCAACTGCCCTGCCAGGTTGCGCCCCTCTTTTCCTCGGTCGTCACCGCTCACCCTGGCATATATCACCGCTCTGTCGCTCATCTGTCTCACTCCTTCATGTGCTAGTCCACTCACCCCAGCCCACCACGCTGGATGATGGGCTGAGGGTGAAGGGGCTAACTTTCACATCACTTTGGGGATTAGTTGACTGTCGCAGCCCGTGTTGGCAACGTGTCGCCCTCGTCACCACACGGCGCAGGAGCATCCGATGCAGCTACCCACTGGCAGTCACGGATTGCGGATCCGCCGAACATCGCCCGAATCTGCTTCTGGTTCAGAGGCAATCCGTAGGGGACCAGTCCTTGCTCGAGCAACTCGCCTACAAAAAGCTCGGCCGTTTTGCGCTCCTGCTCGTTGCGGGCCGCCAGGATAAACGGCTCGCCGATGGCGGGCTGCGTCCAAACCAGTCCCTCCGAACCAACCAGGTAACAGGTGTCCTGGTCTGGCTCGATGAAATTGACGCTGATTTGCAATGCCACTTTTCTCACCTCCTCCCCGTTCAGTTTTATCGAGTACCCTGTGGGGCAGGGAAGGCCCTGCCCCAGCGGGTCGAATTACATCAGTTCCTCTCGTAGCGTCAGCGCCTCGTCCAACGTCAGCGGGCGTCCCATGCCAGCCTCGTGGCCCAGGGCCTCAAAGCGACCGTTCACGCCCAGGTCGTCCTCACTGACTTCGTGCAGTGAGTAGGTGTTCGGCTCGCCTTGCCAGTGACTCCAGTCCTCAACGTAGACGATGAGCTTGCCGTCCTCGGTGCGATACAGCATCTCGTTGACGCCGCGCGTGTCGGTTGGGCCGCCAGTGCGGTCGCTGTAGCCAAACTCGCGCCGCTTTGCCAGTTCCTCACCGACAAACTCCACCTCGCGCAGGTTGTCCTGCACCGCGCCGCTCGATAGCGCCACGGTCGAACCGATCTCTAGCTTGATTGTCTCCATGCTTTCTCACCTCCCTTCGTTTCAGTTTCCAAACCGCCGCGCCAGCTCGGCCAATCTCTCAGCCGTCACCGGCGCCACCACGTCCAGCAGCCGCCTGGCGTCCCTGGCCTCCTGCCAAGAGGCGAACACCTTCGGGCCGTCCGTGTCCCAAACAGGCCGTAGGCCGTCACGCCAGACAACCCACCCGATCACGTTCGGGGTCTCGATGTCCGCCAGTCCCTCGATGACCTCAGCGTTAGCCGTCATCGCCTACCACCTCCGCCTCTGTGAGCTCAGGATTTGGCAGCAGCGTCAGTGTCTCCTCGATCTCGCCGCGCTTTGCCAACAGCCGCAGCCCTCGATCCCCCACGCGCCCCTGGAGCATCTGGACGCGGGGAGCATCGAGGACCGGGGTCTGGTGCACCAAATCGGTGATCTCCGCCTGCGAGTAGCCCTCGGCCAGCAGGTGACCACTGTAACCCTGGGGGCCTACCTCCAGGCTAATCTCCAACCGCTTGGATCGCCTGAGCTCCAGGGCCGCTCTCAATCCCTCCACTCCCTCGGCCGCCAGAGGAGCAGTCAGCTTCAGTCCGAACCCCACGCCAGTCACAGCCGCAGCCACGGCCAGGGCCAGGGCGACCTGTTTCAGCGCCTCCCGATGGGTAGTGCCGTCCTTTGCTTTTTGCTCGATCCTGGCCTCACTCTCGTTTTTGGTGAGCGTGTTCTCCAGCGCTGCTTTGTCACGCGCTATTTCGTCCCGCGTCTCCTGAGACGGGCCAACCGTCAGGCCGCGCCCGTCCAGGGTCAGTCCCTCGCCTTTGGCCGCCCCCAGGCAGCCCGTCGCGGTGGCCAGCAGCAGGATCATGGCCAGGATGATCACGCATCTTTTCATCGCCTCTCCCCTCCCCTCTCGCGGATGGGTAGGGTCGGTTTCGGGTGGGCGTTCCCCGCCCGCCCCGGCCCGCCCGCCTCTATGCTAAGTCCAGGGCATCAAGGGCCTCATCGAGGGTGCAGGCCAGCTCTTTGCCCCGCCCATCACCGAGGTCTTCCAGGATACCAGCGTTTTGCAACACGTTACAGAAGCGGTCGTATATGCCTCGCGTTACGGTATGATTCGTGGTGGGCAACCTGGACCCCACCCACACCCGCCGCCCCGTGCCCCTGGTATAGCAGCCCTGGGTGAAGTCTCTCAAGTCGTCAAGCTCTGAGTTCCGCCTGGGTGCATTGTGGACATAGACGAAATGCTTCTCAGGCTTGCCCACCACCTGGTCGCCGTCCAGGTCTTGCCCCGTCGCTCTCTCCAGTCCCCACAGGACAGCCTTGCCGAACCGCAGCACCAGGAGGATAGCAGCCAGGAGGACGAATGCCACGCCGCCAGTCTTAACCGCGCCCATCGGACCGGCACCGCCCAAGACGCTCAACAGCCCAATTACCACAGCTACGCCCAGGCTGGCCAACAGCATCTCCACCAGAGGGATGGCCACGGTGTAGGCCAGGGGGCTGGCCGCCTTGCTTCTGAATTGTACTTGTTGACTGTGATCCACCCTCCTCACTCTCCGCCTCCTCTCTCACGTTCCCCTGAACCGCGCCTTCATCGCGTCTAAGCCGCGCCTGGCTGCCGCCGGCTCCGTGCTCTCCAGCGCGTCCCCACACGCCGAACCCTTCACCACCTGCACGTTGCGCAGGGCGTCGAGCACGCGGTCGAGCTTCGCGTCCAACTGGGCCCGAGTGGGCTGGTCCAGGTGTTCTCTCAGCGCTTCCCTGATCGCCGCCGACGCGTTGGGCTGCATCTCGAGCCAGCGGATCAAGGCCGCGTCCTGGATCGCGTCGAGGGTGAAGGAATATCGCACCGCAGGCATCGGCTCACCCCCACAGGTCACGCGCCAGTTTCAGGTATCCCCGACAGTTGGCGAAGTGCGCGTCGGGCGCTATGGTCACGTTGGGATACACTCCGTTCATCCTGGCCTTTAACGACGGCCCCAGGGCCAGGCTTCCACCACCAGTCAACAGCACGGCGCCATAACGCCCAGGTTCGGGCCACGCCTCCGAAAAACGGTTGAGCACCATCTGCACCAGCGGCTCCAGGTGGGGCTGCGCATAGGGTGTGATGTCGTGCTCCTCGCCGGTATAGGGAAAGGTCCCCCTTGCCAGCCATTGCGCTACCTCTCGCGCTTTGGGCTGGATCCCAGGGAACGCGGTGTGGATGTCCCTGGCTATGGCGTCCAATGCCTTGAGCAGCCCCAGCCCGTCCCCCTGCGTCCACTGGCCTATCTCCTCAAGAGCGTCCGTGACCAGCAGGTTGAGGGTGTTGCCGCCCAGGTCGGCAATGGCCACCACGCCGGTCGAGAACGGGTTGGAGAGGATGCGGCCCGCGTCGCTCATCGCCTGGTCGAGCAAAGAGCCGTAGGGCTGGGTGATGATCACCGCGTCCTCGACGGTGATGGTCTGCCAGCGTCCGCCGTTGCGTCTGAAGGTGTGCTCCCCGATGATCGCCTCGCGCAGCTTCGCCGCCCAGGTAGCCCAATCCTCCAGGGGGAGGCCAGTCACGACCTTCGTGGCGGTCGTCCCCTTGTGCAGCTCCGACAGGGCCGCGCAAAACAGCACTTCCCAGGGCTCAGTGACCACCCAGCCGGCGTCGCGCCTTCCCACTGCGTAGGCCGACTGCTTCAGTGCCGTCTCGCCCACGGGCCAGGAGCGCCCATCGGCGAGGGTGATGATCATCCTAGAGCGCTTGGCCTAGTCAATGGAGAAGGTCTGCCTGGCGGACGTTCCTACCAGGCTGGGGAAGTGGGCTTCCCTGCCGTTGGTGGCCAGGGCCTTCACTGCGTTGTATCCGATGTCCGTTGCCGTTAGTGTAGACATTTTCTCCCCCCAGTATTGGCTGGCGGTATGCATACAGTAATACCGCCCCTCCTAATAACTCATCGTCTTGCGGCCCCGCGCCCATAACGAATGCTTGCGGTGCCGGTCTGCCAGATATGCCGAAAACTGTTGGGCGGCGGCCTGGGCGTTCTCGTCTATCTGCACGTCGTCTGGATCGATCTCGCCATGTCTGACCAGCCAGCGGAGCACCCCCAGCTTGCCGCTTAGATAAAATGCCTGGGCAACGAGCCTCTCATCATCTGAGAGCTTACCAGCGACCCCGCAAGCTGCCCGATTCAGCCACTTCCAGTCAATCTCGTCATTTGCGTTCCAGTACCTCTTGGTGATTTCTTCGTTAGCCATTTCTCTCCTCTCTCAAAACGAAAGCGGCCTACCTGTGATCCCGCTGACAGGTAGGCCGCTTGTTGACTAAATCGGTGGGCTGTGATAGAATATCACTAGCCCTGCTCGCTGGCCGTGTCAGCGTGTGGGGTCAGGGCCGTGTGGGTGCTCCTAACACCTGCACGGCCCGCTTTCTTTACTTTGGTGGTGGTTGCCCTTTCTCCTCCTCAAGCCATTGCCTAAGAAGCTCCCGGACGACGTCGCTTACCGTCTTGTCCTCTTTCGCTGCCTTGACTTTAACGGCGATATGGAGTTCCTTGGGGATAAGTATCGTGAGTTTGGTATTCATCGTTCCTCCTACTACGACATACGGTTTACCGTATACCTGTATTATACACCCTAATTCACCCTTTGTCAAGACCCAATTTGCCCTTTGGCGAAAATTTTAAGGTTTGTGCCGTGTGGTGTCGGTTGTTAAGGTTCGCTGTTCCTCTCCGCCTGGCGAAGTAGCTCTAGGAGGTCGAGGTCGCAATCGAGAAGATCGAGGAACTTTTGACACCGATCACTCCTGAAAAAGATGCGGAGTTCCTCGCGTAGAGAAGAAAAGCCCATCTCCTGAGCCTGCTTCTCGGCTTGACGGCTGGGCTTCTTCCAATCGTGGATCGCCAGTTCAACGATGCGGATTGCCAGGCATGTAGCTGGCGGGCCAACCGCTTCTCTCATTTCAGCCGTTTTCGCCCCGTTCGCCCAGGGTTTCCCCCACGCGCCCAGGTGGGCCATGCACCCACTGGCGGTGTGGGGGGAGTCGGGCACGTTTCCCCCACGCGCCCAGGTGGGCCATGAAGCAAGCCGCCTGAAGCGGAGACCGCCCACACGTTTCCCCCACGCGCCCAGGTGGGCCATTGGCCGCCTGGATCCCCGCCACGCTCTCAGGTTGTTTCCCCCACGCGCCCAGGTGGGCCATGTCTTGAAAGTATATTTGCCATCAATCAGCCTCGTTTCCCCCACGCGCCCAGGTGGGCCATGCGCCGCCTCCAGGCACTCCGCACGCCACCGAGTTTCCCCCACGCGCCCAGGTGGGCCATGTGACCTTGTGCCAATTGGCCCAAGGTCTGTCCACGTTTCCCCCAGGTGCGCGGGGTGGCCAGGCTGAAAAGATTCGATCCAATCGTGCGCGTGTTCGTTTAGTAGTCATCGCACCCTCCTCAAATCGCGTCGGGCTCAAGGTGGACCACCTTGCCGATCTCGAACCTCCGCCCGTCGTCGGCGGTGATTAGCCCGTCCTCAGCTCTCTGGCGGTTGTACTCGGCCCGCGTCATTTCTACGTGATCACCGTCCATGGCCAGCACCTGCACCTGGTGCTCGCCCACGATGGCCATTTGCCGCTGAATTTCGCCGGGTGCACCGGCCACTCGCTCAAGTTTCTCAACTCGTTTCTGCAAACTCACCCCGCACCTCCGCAATTATAGAATTCACGGCCGCCAGGGCCTCAGGCCGCGTCATCTCAATATCCTCTCCGGCCAGGTCGGCCTCTACCATTTCCAGAACGGCCCGAAACTCATCATCGGGCAGCCACCGGGTCCGCTCTGCCAGGGCCTCGATGAACTTGTCATCGCCTTGCCCGCTTGCTTTTTCCAGGGCCTTAACCCGCGCTGATAGCTTGTTCATCGCCCTCCCGCACCACCTTCAGCAGGCAAACGTCGCGGGTCTCTCTCAGTCGCTCCAGGTCGCCCCCGGTGATCTCCTCGCCGTTCACCGTCAGCAGCTCGCCGTCCTGAACCACGATCACGCGGTCGCCAACCGTCCGTTCCTCCAGCCTCTCAACTCGCTTCGACAGGCTCATCGCCCAGTCCCTCCCGTTGCCAGGTTATGACCAGCTCCCCAGGCCCAGGCTCCCGGTCTCGTTCCCAGATCAACTCGATTCGCTCCGGCTCTGGGTCACCGGCCAGGGCCTCCAGTTTGGTCACCTTCGTTTCCAGCTTGCTCAAACTCATCGTTGATCATCTCCGTTTCTGGTAGCCACACCGTAGTAGCCCGCCCCTCGATTGCCTCAGGGGATAGGCCATAACGGGCCAATGTTTCCGCTTGCGATTCGCCAGGCCGATAGATAAACGGGCCACGTGGGAGATGATCATCGCCCCCGGTCTGGGCCTCCAGCCTGGTCACTCGCCGCTTTACGTCACTCATCGTTTTCCCTCCAGTAGTTTGGCCTCCAGCGCCGCCACCCGATCCGCCAGGGCGTCCAGCTCCACCGCGGCCCGCGTGTGCTTTAGCCAGCCCAGGGCCGCCCGACATTTCACTGAATCGGACACCGTTTTGCTCTCCAGGAGAGCCCGCAGGGTGGCCACTGCCTCACCGCTCAGGCCGACAAGGGAGGCCGTCACCGCGCCCAGGATCGCGTCTTGCCTTTGCCTCAATTCAGCCCTGAACGTCGGATCAGCCAAGTAGCGGTAAAGAGTTCGCTCGTTCAGTTCGCAGCGTTCAGCCGCGGCCGCCACCGTTGGCTCAGCTAACAGCGCCGTTAGTGCTTTTCGTTGGTTCGTGCTCAAGTCGGTTTTCGTCATCTTTTGTCAGTCTTGGCGCGATTTTTCACGCCGTGGCCAAGTCAGTCGCCACCACCAGCGACGAATCCACGGCAGCGAACGTTTGTTCTGCAACAGGCGGTTTCGGCCGATGCGGAGGCCACGAGTCTAAGCGCCGGTGGCCATGGAGGAGATCTGGTCGCACGTCATCTCATACTCCCGTAGCAGTTCTGCAAAATGCTCGTGCAGGTGATCGTCGTTCTCGCCCTTGCCGCCGGGCCCCACGAGTTCCCAGTCCTTGTTCAAGCGGGCTACCAGTGCATCTCGCTTGGCCTCAAGCCCTGCTAAACCAACCGGGTCAGGTAGATTGCCCATCTTTTGTCTGTGGCGCGCCTTCAGTTCTGCAAGTTGCGTCATTCCTCCACCTCAAAATGCAATTGGAAAAGCGGTACACCCTAAAACCTGCCACAGTTGCCAAAGCTGCCACAACCTGCCACAGTTGCCACGGATAGCCGCCAGGTGTGGCAGGTGTGGCAGCTTGTTGCAGGTTTTGCAGGTGTGGCAGCTTTTCAGGGTATCCCGTTGTCCAAATGCCAATTTAGCCACCATCTCCATCTTCGTTATCTTCCTCATCTGGTATCTGTACGTCATACCGCTCCAAAATGTCCAGCGTGTCCTCCCGGGTGATGAGGTAGGTGCTCCCTTTGCGAGTGCGCTCCCTCTGAAGACCAAACTCGCGCAGCTTGTAACCGACCCACTGCGACGTAACCTGCTCGTGATCGTCGGTATCCATGAAGCCCGCCATTGCGTTTTTCACTTGTTTCGGCATCACATGGGTCTCACCAATGCCCGTCAGTTTGTGCAACGCGAGTACCAACGCGGTGCGCCAGTCGTCGAGGTTGGTGATTTCGGCCTGCTTTGCTTTGCGCCGTGCATAGTCCTGTACCAGCTCTAGCAGCCCTCTGGCGCCGCAATCATCCAGGTAGGACGCGATCGCCAAAAGCGGCCGCCACAACTCAGCCTGACGATTGGTCAACTTGTCCACGCCCACACTGCCCAGATAGCGGTCGCGCACCTCGGAGTGACGCTGCAGCGCGAAACAGTACAGCCCGTGCCGCTCCTTGGCCCAGTCCTCACCGGATTCGGACACAACTAAATTGCCTTTCGTCCCGGCGGTTCTCAGCATACTGATGAGGATGCAGCGGCTTTCTAGCACGTCCTCCAGTCCACGAATACTGGCTATCATCTTCGGGCCGTAAACCTCAAACTCTACAACGCGGTGATCATCGCCTTCGCAGCGGATGGCAGGACTGCCGCGCTTGTATCCGGCGTTTAGCAAGAGGCGCAGGTCAGCGGCAGCCGGGTCTTTGGAGCTGCTCAGACGCTCAGCCTCGTCTATCCCCAACATCCCGCGCGTCGCCTGGACCACCCGAAACAGCGAGGCGGATGACATGCTACTCGATATGCGAGCGTTGAAGGCCAGCTTTGCCACTACGTCGAGTGTCTTGGTCTTACCGCTTCCCTTCGGCCCCTGGAGGGCTACGTAGGGAAAAGCCTCGAAGAGTGGATAAAGATACGTGCCCATCGCCCATAGCACCAGCACGTCACTTGTACCCTTCTCTCTGAAATCAAGGTACTTGTCGAGCAGTCGCTCAGTCTCCAGGTAAACCTCGACCGGATCAGGTGTGTCACCTTTCAGGTAGGCTTGTATGTCCGAATACTCCCATCGCGTCACATTCCCCAGGGCTGTTGGTGGGTCACGCAAGACGACCGTGCGACCGCCGATGTCCACCATCCGCTCACCATCTGCGGGCAGCATCTGGTGGTCACCAGTGACCAGGTAGGGGAAATGAATCAGCCGACCGTCCACCTTCGCCAGAAGGGGCACGGTGACGACGGCTAAACCGCCCAGGAAATCTAGCGCGGGGACAACGACGGGATACCGGCCCTCCAGCACTTCGGCAGGGGCGTGTTCGTCGGCCTCGGCCTTCTGCACTGCCTTCAAGAGCCCGTCAAAGTCCCGCGCCCCGATCTCCTCCAGGGCCTTCGTCGTCCTGCCTTTGTAGCGAGCCAGGGTGATGGGCGGCAATTGCGCCAGGAGAGGGAACAAGCCCTCGATAGCGCGATCACGCGCCGCGCCCTGAGCCTGGGCTACTCTCTCGATTTGCAAATCAAGCCAGCAGGAAGTGGCATCTAGCAGCGCTCGGAAATCCTCGGCCGTAGCACCGCCCTGGGCGTACCCATTCACATCGGCCACTTCGCCAGGCAACGTCACGATGCGCAGAAGGGGCCCGACGGCCTCAGCCAGTCCCAGAACATCCGTATTGCCGTCGCCGTCCGGGACGACGTAGACGGTCGCGCCGCGTTCGACGTGGCGCTTGAGACGACCGGCCAGGTCGCCGGTCAGGCCAGAGCCGGCCAAGGCCAGCGCGGGAACATTCCAGCCACAGAGGGTGATAGCGTCAGCTTGTCCTTCGACGATGATCAGTTCCCCAGCACGTGCTGAATAGCAACTATTGAGATATGGGTGTTTAGGACCGGCCAGGTCAGAGGGCGGGTTGTAGTGGTGCTTCCCCTCGACTGAGCGTCCGGCCAGGTAGACAACACGTCCGGCCTCACGATGTGCATAGATAATAGCGCCACCGGCCTTTGCAGCCCAGCGGTTCAACGCTTCGACAATGCGCTGTACTTTGGAGTTGCCCAGATTGGGGAGAAGGCCACCATCGGCATAGCCCACGTCTTCAGCACGGATCACCTCATCCGACCACACCCGTCCGTGTGCATAGGCCAGCGCCGCTGGCGTCCCTTTGAGGCGGGATGCGAAGTGATGGGCGGCACGGCCCAGCGCGTCCTCACACTCGCGTTGCTCCAGGGCCTGGCGTTCTTGCTCAGGTGACCACTGAGGTTTGGCGATGCCGGCCCGGCGGGCCAGTTCATCACGGGCCTGGGAGAAGGTCAGGCCATCACGTTTCATCAGCCAGCCAAAGCAATCCCAGGTTTCGTGACACGCACCATAACAGGTTGCATGATCATCATAGATACCCAGACTCTTCGTAGCCCTATCATCGTGCCAGGGACAATACACCATCACGGCCCGGCCACCCTGCGGCTGGCGAGGCAGGGATACCGTCTCAGCAACAAGCGATGGAAAGTCCACCGTGTCACGGACGCGCTCTCTGAAGTCATCCCCGTTCATCCACACCCTCCCGCACGGTGGTGAGACCGTACCGGTCATCAACCTCACCCCCCCTCGCTTGCTCCTGGCGCTCACGCATTTTAGTGCCCAGCTCGGCGAGGAGGGCGTAGACGCGCGCCAACGCTTGGATACGGCGGCTGTCCAATTCAGCCTGGATGGGTACGGGGTTCACAACGAACTTAGCCTCCATCTTCGACCTCTTGGATAACAGCGTCCGTCGCTTTGATAGTCGCATACAACTCGCGCGCCGCATCCCGGATCAGCTGACGCACAACAAACGCTTTCGACACACGCTCCGCCATTGCTAGGTGCTCAAGCATCCGGCGTTCGGCGAGGCTCATCTGGATTGTCAATCGCTCTGTTTTTCTGCGCACACTCACCCCCAGAATGCAAAAAGGCTAGTCCCATTGGACTAGCCTCAATATAGCACACTTTTTCACTTGTGGAGTAGGGAGTTAAGCCCGCTGTCTATTTCCCTACAACGCGATTCCTAATAATCCCGCTGTTTCACTGACGATAGCACGTATGGTTTCATAATTGAGTCCTTTGCCTGGCCCGACCTCTCTCAGTCCATCGTTCCAAACCTGTAGGGGACCTAGTCCCAGGCATACACTACGATAGAAGATTCTCACATTGCGTTCAAGATTGTCCGGTCCGCGATCTCGCTCAGGAAATCCCACGCGTTCTCGTAGCGGGGAGATTGCAGCCTCAAACTGACGTTTGGCCTCTTTCAGAACGCCGCTCTTTACGTCGCCCCATCTTGTGCCTGGCGAAATCTCCACCCGCAACGTTATGGTGATTTTCTCCTCCCCGCGCCACCAGAAACCTCCTGGATATGTGCCTGGCATACTGACCAGGCGGTGGATCGCGTCAGGTCCCCATTCGCAACGCAAACCGAACTCTTTAGTCAGCTTTTCGATCTCTCGGCAATAGCGCACGGCATCATCATCCTCATTAACCCATGAGCGAGTGTGCCACTCACCAGTTTCGTCCCACCAGCCAATGGGCCGGCCAGAGCCATATCGCCTGATCTCCAACATGCACTGCCATGCGAATTGTGGAAAATTGGCTCGAATACTCTTGGCACGATCTTGGAAGTCAGGACTGTCTTCTATGAGTGCCAGTAGCAATCCTCGCGCCTGGCCTTGCCAATATTGGTCGCGGGGCATATCACGGGTTGACTGCCTGGCCGTGTTTGTAGGTGGTCTGATTACCATAACCTTCTCCAAACACAAAACCGCCTGCCGATTTGCGGCAGACGAGCTTCTGTGCTATACTTCCCTTGCCGAGGTGTCCACCGCACCTTGGCCGCGCCCCTGCCTCTTGCTCAGGTGAGGTGCTTCTTCTTTTCAGCTTAATCCCTGGGCACCAGGCGGATCTCCACCCGCGTATCCAGGGCGGCAGCCAGCTTCTTCAACAGGGTCAGCGAGGGCACGGTCTCCGCCCGCTCCACGCGGGAGACGCTGGCCTGCTTCGTCCCCGCCCTCTCCGCCAACTCCGCCTGGGAAAGCCCCCGCTGCAAGCGCAAGCCCAACACGGCCCGCGCCACCTGGTACTCCGGCTCCAGGGCCTCGTATTCCCTGACGAACTCCGGATCCTGCCTCAGTTGCGCTTTCAGATCGTCCAGCGTCCTCATGGTTCGTGCCTCCTCAGAAAGTCGTCCATCCGTTTCTCAGCCATGGCGATCTCTCGCCTTGGGGTCTTCTTCGTCTTCTTGGCGAAGGCGTGGAGCATGACCATGCGCTGCCCGGTGAAGGCGAAGTACAGGATGCGGTAGGCTCCTCCGACGCCCTTCACCCGCAGCTCCCACAGCTTGCGCTGCCCCGTCACGCTCCTCACGTAGGGAGCCCTCAGCTCGAGCCCAAACTCCTCCAGAAGGTCGAGGGCTCTCACTACCTTGGCCTGATCCTTGACCGGCAGGCCGAAGATGAAATCCCAGACGGGGCTCTCTCCCGCCTCCGTCTCGTAGAAGATCACTGTCCAGGCCATAGTATCCATATTATATCACGGATGTTATGGGGTGTCAAATGGGCTCTGTGGGCCCTACCCTCAGCCCCAACCGATCACACGGCGCGTCGGTCAGGTCTTGCTCTATGCCCAGGTATTTCTCGGTAGTCTTGATAGAGGCGTGGCCCAGGCTCAACTGAATCTGGTCCAGCCCCGATCCCCCTTTGTGAGCCAGCTTTGCGAAAGTCCGCCGTAGGTCGTGGGGAGCTATGCCATCGAAGCCCAACGAGCTGGCATATTCATTCACCACGTCTCGGACCGCCTGGGGCGTCATCTGTGCACCATTCACCCGGTCACCCTTGGCCATGGCCCTGAACACGCGCCCCTCAGTGATCCCCACTGCCTCCGCCCAGGCGTCAATAGCAGCTTTAGCCCATGAAGGCATCGGCACCGTCCGCACCTTGCCCCGCTTCCCCACGATGTCCACGATCACCCACCGCCCCTCTCTCTGCTGGACGTGCGCGAAGGTCAGGCTGGCGGCTTCCGTCCGCCTAAGTCCAGTTCCTATCAGCGCAGCCAGGAGCGCCTTGTCCCTCAGCCCTTTGAGGGAAGAGATGTCGGGAGCATCCAGGAGAGCCTGGGCCTGGTCCCTGGTCAGCCAGTTGCCCATCCTCACGCCCTCGCTCCGTACCCCCTTGACGCGACCTATCCCTTCGGCCAGCGCGGGATCGAGCAAGGCGTTGTCGGCGGCTTCCCTGGCCAGCTTGCGGATAGCGCAAAGTGCACGGTTGATTGTCGAGGAGGACAGCCCCCTATCCTCCAGGTGGCGCTTGTATCCCTGCACCACGCGCTTGGAGAGGGGAGGCCGTCCCTGGGCTTCATGCCAGCCAAAGAAGTCGTCGAGGGCCTTGCGGTACACGCGCCGCGATCCTGGAGACAGGCTGTCCAGAACCATCTCCACCACCTCGGCCCGCGCCCTGGCAAGCTCCTGTGGCTCTCTTGGCTCCATCGCCGTTTGCTTTCGTGAAGAGACATTCTCATAAGCCATTTTGCCTGTTCTCCTTACGCGCCCCGCCCCACCTGAGCCACGTCAGGCATGGTCGGTATGCAGACTTGCGCAAACGGGAGGATTAGTGTAGAATTCAATACCAGCCGTGCAGTTAGGATGAAAGGCTTTTGTTCATTGCGCTTATCATTATTTGTGGTAACATATTCTTAAATCTGCCAAGGGGGAATGATAATGACAGAAGAGAAAACAACGGGCCTCCAATCTCGTGGCCGTTACTTCGAGGAGTTCGAGGTGGGCGATGAAGTGATTAGCCCCGGACGCACGGTGACCGAGGCCGACATCGTGGCCTTCGCTGCCCTCACGGGTGACTACAATCCACTGCACTGCGACGCCGAGTACGCCAAAGATACCGTTTTCGGAGAGCGCATTGCCCATGGCCTGCTGGGCCTTTCCATCGCTTCGGGGCTGATTGATCGCCTGGGCTTTATAACGGGCACCGTCGAGGCCTTCATGGGCCTGGATTGGAAGTTCCGTGGCCCAATCAAGATCGGGGATACCATTCACGTCGAGGCTAGAGTGACCCGCAAGAAGGAGATGCGACGACTGGGAGGCGGCTTAATCATTTTGGATGTGGCTCTGGTCAATCAAAGGAACGAAACCGTCCAGAAAGGCCAATGGACAGCCCTGATCAAGAGTAAGCCGCTTCCTTTTTCTCAAGACTCAACAGGATTTAGGCAAGCCTGAGCCTCGTGCCGGGCACTGAAGTCCCCCTCAAGATTTCGTCGGATCCAGTCTTTGTTGAGAATGTACCAGCAACGCCGTAGTAATCACGTTCGGCCCTGATCGGGTTGTCGCGTTAGTTTCAAAACACAAGGCTGACCCTGGGAGTAAACGCGGTCAGCCTTGTTCACTAGGAGCTTGTCGGAGAAGACTTCGGAAGTCTCCATAGTAGCTCAAGCTTGCAGGGATTTCAGTTGATTTCAGGTAGTTGATGCACTAAGAGTTCTCAGATCAAGACTTCCGAAGTCTGGGAGCACGCCCTCTCCGACAGGCTGCT
>Ga0268277_1001593_pt1 | contig 14868 bp, 12 predicted proteins | sample saktaG_5_FD_190132 | JGI IMG/M metagenome (GOLD analysis project Ga0268277, IMG submission 190132) | Saline water microbial communities from Sakinaw Lake, British Columbia, Canada - sak_2010_1_5_50m | ecosystem: Environmental > Aquatic > Non-marine Saline and Alkaline > Saline ...
CGACTTGCTGTTTACGAAACAGCTACTCTACCACTGAGTTACCCCGGCAAGAAAGACATGAGATTGCTCTACCCCTGAGCTATGCTGGCATAAAACCCAAGCGGGTGAGCGGAGTCGAACCGCCATCCATTCCTTGGGAAGGAATTATAATAACCGCTATACGACACCCGCATAAATCACCAAAATTTTAACTTTTCAAGTATATTATCTAAAAACCCTTTTTCTTCTTCTTGCTCGGGAACTGGTTCTTCCTCTTCTTCTTTAATAAAAGCAACTCCTTGTTCTCCGGGACTTTTTAAATTAAGATCTTCCCTTGCAACTTCTTCTACATATTCCTCGCTTTCCTGATAAGAAATATTAGCTTGAAGATTTTTTTTCTTCTGTTCTAAATCTCGAATCTGTTCTTGAAGCGATGCAATATCTTGAGATATCTTAGCTCTTTTCTGATTTATATTAACAGATGAAAAAAATAAGAAACCGGTTATTCCCAAAATAAAAGCAAGAAGGAAGTAAGAAAAGAATGATGATTTGACGACTCCCTTTTTAAATCTTTTAAATTTTGCTACCATCTTATAAAGGGATTAATTAATTTAATTAGCTTATGAAAAAATTAAAACAAAAAGATATCTTTCGCATAGTCTGGGTAGTGATGATTTCTCTCGTGATACTAAGCATGCTTGGATTTACACTTGCACCCTTATTCTAAATTAGCATTTTTAGACTTTCTTTTCAAACATAATTATTCACTTTTGAATATCTCTAAAAAGGCTTTTGGAGGGATTGCCAGCTTTCCCTTCTCTTTAAGTTTCTTTTTCCCCTTCTTCTGCTTTTGAAGAAGTTTTCTTTTCCTTGAAAAATCGCCTCCGTAAAGAGGAGCTGTAACATCTTTTCTTTTAGCGCGGATAGTTTCTCTTGCAATTATCTTTCCGTAAACGACTGCCTGTAAAGGAACGGAGAAAAGTTGAGGAGGCAAAACGCTTTTCAGTTTTTCAACCGTCTTCCTGCCCTCTTTCTGAACTTCGGACTCAGGAACAATCTTTGACAGAGAGTCTTCCCTTCTCTCCAATATCAAAACATCGAGTTTGACAAGATTTACCTGTCTCCAATCCAAAACTTCGTAATTGACGGAAGCAAAACCCTTGGTTACACTCTTTACTTTATCGTAAAAGTTTTTAGCCACGATTTCCCTTAAAGGAGTCTCATAAACTAACCGGCATTTCTCTTCCCCTATATAGTCGGTTTTAATGTAATTGGATTTAATCTTTTTAAGAAGTTCTGAAACATTCCCCATATATTCCAAAGGAGTCAATATTTCAAGCTTTGCCCATTGCTCTAAAGTTTCTTTAATCCCGGAAGGGTTCTCCGGCCAATCACTGGGACTGTAAACAAAATAGCTTCTATTCGTTTTATCAATCAGTTTAAACAGAACTGACGGGGTCGAGAGAATAAGATTCAAGTCAAACTCCCTTTTCAGCCTTTCGATAATAATCTCCGCGTGTAAAAGACCCAGGAATCCGCATTGATAGCCTCTTCCGAGCCCGGCTTTCAACTCAGGTTTAGATATCAAAGAGGCGTCGGTTAATACTAATTTCTCTAAAGCATTCTTTAAGAGTTCAAAGTCATTTGAATCTTCGGGATAGACGCTTAGAAAAACCATGGGCGAAGACTCTTTGTATCCATGCAAAGCAAGTTTTGAAGCTTGAAGTTTAGACCTCGAAAGCAAAACGGTATCACCCACCCTTACTTTGCGCGATTCTTTAATACCCGTAGCAATATATCCAATTTCACCTGACTCCAAAAACTCAGATTTAACCAATTCGGGTTTAAAAAGTCCAACTTCTTTTACCTGGCTTTCAACTTCTCCTTTGATTAAATAAATATTGTCCCCTTCTTTAATATGGCCGTCAAAAACCCTGACGTAAACTATAACTCCTTTAAAAGAATCATACTTTGAATCAAATATGAGAGCACGAAAGTCATCTTCTTTGGAAACATCTTTTGGGGAAGGAATCTTTTTAATAATCGTTTCTAAAACTTTTTCAATATTGGTGCCGTCTTTCGCTGATATCTTTAAGATATCTTCAGGGTTAATAAAAAGAAGGTCTGACATCTCTTTTTCAACTTCTCCAATCCTTGCTTCAGGCAAGTCAATCTTATTAATAACAGGGATGATGACTAAACCTTGCTTTTGAGCTAATTCCAAATTAGCAACCGTTTGGGCCTGAATGCCCTTGACGGCGTCCACCAGCAAAACAGCTCCTTCAACCGCCGCAAGGGAGCGAGAGACCTCATAGGAGAAGTCAACGTGTCCTGGAGTATCTATAAGGTTCAAGAGATAGTCATTTCCCTCAAAAGAATGATTCATGGTAACAGGCTGCATCTTTATGGTAATCCCCTTTTCTCTTTCAAGATCCATCAAGTCGAGATATTGGGAATGCATTTTTTTCGGATTAACCGTTTTTGTCAATTCAAGAAACCTATCAGCCAAAGTTGATTTTCCATGGTCTATATGAGCAATAATAACAAAGTTTCTAATGTATTTCTTTTCCATTATTTTTCTATTGATTTTTTTAGTACGGATTTCTTAAAGAAAGAGTTTTTAATGGCTCTAAGTTCCGGGGACCCTAACAAAAAGGTAAACAAGAAATAAACGGCCATTCCTGTTATTCCAGCAAGAAAAGTCTGAATCAAAACCCCGAAGAATGTGTGCATATCAACCAAAGGAGCGGTAACTTTCAAAACAAAATAAATGGAAATACTTGATAAAAAAGTAGCAAGCAATACCTTTTTAAAAGAAATCAGGATTTTCCCAAAACCCAAACCTTTCATTCTCTTTCTGAGGAAAATTAAAAGAAGCAACAAATAAACAACAGAAAAAACTGAAAGAGCCAAGGGAAGTCCTAGTACTTGTAAATTTTCAATATCATGCATCTTTAACAAAGAAGCAATCATATTTCGAAAAGCATTCTCAAAACTTAAAAGCCAAACAAACAAAAAACTTAAACCGACGTTAAGCGATATGCAAATCATACTGAGGACAACGGGCGTTTTAGTATCATGAAAGGAGTAAAAAGTACGACAGAGAAAGGGAGAAAGTGCTGCAGCAAAAATTCCAAAGCAGAAAAGCCCCAAACAGGCAGCAGTCAATCTGGTATCTTCCCAACCGAATCTGCCCGTCCCAAGTATTAATCTTACAATTTGAGCTCTCAGTAAGAACATAAAGACGGACATCGGGGTTACTAAAAAAAGTATCTGCCTGAAAGTTGATGAAAAGTTTTTAAAAAACCTTTCTTTTTCATTGTGGACAAAATTCCGCGACATAGCCGGAAAAACGGCCAAAGCAAAAGGAATTCCGACCAATCCAACGGGAATATAGTTTATATTATAAGCAAAATTAAAAACAGCGATTGAACCAATTTGCAAAGTTGAAGCGATCGCAGTAATAACAATTAGGTTTATGTGGTAAGCAGCGCTCCCGATTGTCCTTGGTATCATAAGCTTGAAAAGCTTAATCAATCCCGGATATTTGAAATTCAAAGAAAAACGATATTTATACCCCGTATACCTTGCAGCAGGAATCTGGATAACCCAATGCATTAAAGCTCCAAGTATCACACCGTAAGCTAAGCCGTTAATACCGAAAACCGGATAGAGAAAAACAATTCCAAAAATAATGCCAAGGTTATATAAAATAGGACACAAGGAATAAACCAGGAAACGATTGAAATAATGAAGAACCCCAGAAAAAACACTTGATATTCCCAAAAGAATAGGACTTAAAAACATTATCCTTGTCAACGCTATAACCAAGGCCCTGTTCTGAATATTAAATCCGGGAACAACAAATCTAACAAAGAAAGGTGTAAAAATACACAAAAGAGTGCAAACTATAATCAAAATAAGTAAAAAACAATTTAAAACATTGTTTGTCAAACGCCATCCTTCCTCCGGATCTTTCTTAAAATATTGGGAGAAAACAGGTAAAAACACGGTTGATATTCCCCCCATAATTAATATTCCGTAAACAAAATCCGGAACTCTAAAAGCAGCAAAGTAAATATCAAGCTCTGCCCCCGCTCCAAAACGACCTGCCAAAAGACGATCTCTTACCAAAGCCAAGACTCTGCTAAATATACCGGACAATGTAAGGATTGCTGCAGCAAAAGTGATGTTCTTGGCTTGAGAATTAAAGAATTTATAGAACATTTCTTTATTTTACACTTGCTTTAACTTAGGGTCAATTTTCATTTGACAAAAAGGGATGCTCCTGATAAAATGGCAACACCTTAACAAATTGAGCGACCGCCTCGAATTTATCGGGGAGGAAAGTCCGAACACTCATTTCCGCCAATTGGCGGATCTAAAAAGGCAGTGGCTAACAGCCATCGTTCCAAGAAATTGGAATAGAGGTGCGAACAGAGACGTTCCAGGCGAAAGCCGAGGAATATCCCTAAAGGATAAGTTCGGTCACAAGGTAAGACATCTTTTTCATGCTCCCTAAAGGAGTAAAAGAAGAAACTTTATTTAAAACCGAGGTGAAACGGCTAAATCCTTGCCGAGTGCAAGAACAAACCTTTCAGAATTCTTCTGAAAGGAAAAGTAGTTCGCTAGATCCTCCAAGTAATTGAAGGACCAGATAGATGGTCGCCTAAAACAAAATTCGGCTTACGGATTTGTTAAGGTATTAAAACGCGAGAACAATTTGTTTTCGCTTTTTAATTTACTAAAATAATCCTTGAGCTTTTGATTCTGCATCCAAGCATTGATTGACCAAAGCATCTGCTTCCCTATTCTTCTCTCTGGGAATCGAATTAAACTTTATCTTTTTGTAATCAATTCTAAGATTCCAGACCTTTAGAAAAAGTTCGCCGATCCTAGAATTAACAATTTTATATTTTCCTTCAAGTTGTTTTACTAAAAGTTCTGAATCAGAATTTATTTCAACTTCCATGTTTTTTGTATTCTTCTTGCCGAAAAGATGCTTCATCTTCTTCAACGCAAAAATTACCGCCCCATATTCGGCTTCGTTGTTTGTAACTTTGCCTAAGTATTCGGAATATCCTTTAATCTTTTCCCCATGAACATTGCAGACTACAACACCAACTGCCCCAGGTCCGGGATTTCCCCTGGATCCCCCATCAGTATAAACTAATATTTTTTTAACACTTTCTAATTTAGTCATTTTCTTTTAAATTTATCTGCTTTCTGAAATATTCAGATAAACATTTTTTAAATTTCTTTATATTTTTGCTCTTTATCCTGAACCCGGATGCTTTAGCATGCCCGCCGTAAGTTTCTAAAAGTTCTTTACAATGCATCATTGCTTCAACTCCATTTACATCTCCGGGATTTCTTACCGTTCCAGTATTTTCTTTTTCTTGAATCTTGTAAAGAAAAACTGGTTTCTTGAATTTACGGCATATTCTTGAAGCCACTCCTCCAAGCAGAATCAAAGGCCATTCTTTGTTGCCCTGAAAAATAAAAACATCAGAATCCTTCACTTTTCCCTCAACCTCGGAATAAATATCATTTGATTGGTTTTTTTTCCTCCTAGCTTCTTTAATAAAATCCAAAGCCATTTTCTCAGTTTTAGCAAAGGATTTTTCCGTTAGAAATATGAAAATCCCATTAAGACTGCCTGTATTTTCAGATGACTTCAATTGAGAAGTTATCTTTTGCTGAACTTCTTGAAGTCCGCCGTCTTTGAAACCGGTAAGTTCAATTAAAACTTGGAGACCGGGTCTCGAAGTATAGTTTAGAATTTTAAGACCTTCTTTTACAAATTTCTCATTTTCATTTATCAAAGGCACTTGATCTGCTATGGTTCCCAAAGCTACAAGTTCCAAGAATTCTTTAAGGAACTGCTTGTTTTTAGGATAACTCTTTTTATCTTCTGCGAAGATAGCTTCAGCCAACTTATATGCAACGCCCACGCAGGCCATCTCTTTAAAAGGATATTTGTCTGTCTCTTGCTTGGGATCAACAATGATGGAAGCTTCGGGCATTTTGTCCAAAACCTGATGATGATCAACGATAATAACTTCAAAACCAAGCCCATTTGCTTTCTTAACCTCTTTAAAATTAGATATACCGCAATCTAAAGTAATAAAAAGAGCAGGAGCGTTCTTTTTTAAAACATTTAAAGATTTTTCAGTTATTCCATATCCTTCTTTTTCTCTTTCGGGGAAATAAAAAGCAGAGATTTTACCTCCCAGTTTTTCAATAGTTTCTTTGAGAATGATAACTGACCCTATGCCATCCAGATCAGCGTCTCCATAAAGAATAATCCTCTCTTCATTCTTTATTGCTCTCAATATTCTTTTAGCTGCCTTTCTTAAATTCTTTATCTTTCCTTTCATTCTTTTTAAATATTAAAACTTCTATTTCTGGAGCGCTTCTATACCTGGTAATTCCTTACCGCTCAGAAATTCAAGCATCGCTCCTCCGCCCGTTGAAACATGGTCGAACTTATCTCTTAAACCATACTTCGCTAAGAAGGCATTGGTATCTCCCCCTCCAACAATCTTAAAAGCAGAATGGTTTTTAATAATAGCTTGAGCAATAGCTTCACTCCCTTTGCTAAAAGGTTCCCGTTCAAAATATCCTAAGGGTCCTGACCAAAGTATTGTTTTTGCTTCTTTAATTAAAGATATAAAAAGTTCAATTGTTTCCGGTCCGATATCAAAAATATCTTCCTCTTTTCTGACGCTTCCTATGGCAGACACTCTTGAATATCCTTCTTCTGACTTGGGTAAACATATTAAACCATCCACAGGGGAATGAAGTTTAGTATTAGTAATATCAATTTTTTCAACAGCCTCAACTATTTTCTTTTCAGGCCAAGGTTTTCCAATTAAAACACCTTTCAACTGCAAAATAGGCTCATAAATCTTACCCCCCAAGAGAAGATGGTCAGCTATTTTCAAGAATTTTTCAATAACTCCAATCTTTGTTAGAATTTTTACTCCTCCGATAATTACTATGAGTGGCCTTTTTGGATTTTTTAAAATGCTTCCCAGAACATCTATTTCCTTTTCAAGCAAAAACCCCGCTCCCGAAGGCAAGTACTTAGGCAACTCCGCTATTGAAGCATGCATTCTATGACAAGCTCCAAAAGCATCATTGACGTACACTTCAGCTAACCTTGAAAGAGCTCGGGCAAAATCAGTATTATTGACCCTTTCGCCAGCATGAAACCTTAGATTCTCAAGTAAATATATATCCTGATATTTCATCTTATATATCTCATTCTCTACATCCCTGCCAATGCAGTCGTTTAAAAAATTAACCTTTCTCCCAAGCATCTTTTCCATTCTGGCAGCCACAGGTTTTAAGCTGTATCTTTCGTCCCTCTTGCCTCCGGGCCTTCCGAGATGGCTAATTAAAATAATCTTACAGTTCTCTCTAAGCAAATACTCAATAGTAGGCAAAATCCGTTTAATGCGAAATCCGTCAACAATTTCACCCTTCTCATTCAAGGGAACATTTAAATCGCAACGTACCAAAACACGCTTATTTCTTAAAATTAAATTTTTAAAGGCTTTAATCATAAACTGACTTAAGTAGAAAATAATTTATAAACTTTTTAAAAGAAATTCTAAAACTCAACCTTTTCTCCGGGCTTTAATATTCCTTTTTTAGAAATCTCTCTTTTCTCGCCCTTATCAAGTTTTGTTTCACTAAGAGATTCTTCCAAAACTTTTTTAAGCTCTTCTTTGTCTATCTGCTTTCTTTTTACTTTTTTCTTTTCTTTGTCAAACCTTTCATGAGAGGAAAAAGAAACGGGCTTCTTATCCACTGCCTCTTTTAAGGAAATGGCCAGGTTTTTCTCAATACCTTTTTCTTCTATTCGCTTTCCTTCTATCTGTTTTTCTTCCATCTGTTTTCCTTCCGTCTGTTTCCCTTCTTCTATTTTCTTCAAACAAGATTTGCAATAAACGGGTCTTACTCCGTCAGGTAGAAAAGTTAATTTAATTTCTTTTCCACATTTTGAACATTTGGCATCATAAAGACGCAGAGGATCTTTGATTTGTTCTTGGGAAGTTCCGACTTGCTCTGCCCAATCAGAAATCTTCTTTTCAACATCTTTCTTTAAAGTTCCGTATCTTTCCCTTGAAGCTCTAATAATCTTAGAACAATTACTTTCCCTTTCTTCTGGATACGGAGCCAAAGTGTTCGCAGAAAACGGTTTACCGCTTATTCCGTCTATCATTAATTTTAAATAAATATTATATTTTCCAAGATTGACCATGTCTTCTGCCGTAAAATTGGGAGAAAATTCTCTCTCTAAAAATTCGGCATCTTCAGCTCCAATCCTAAAACTAATTAACGTACCTACGTTTCCAAATACGGCATCTCTGACGTTTTCTTCCATCTGGGAGATATATTGATGGGCTAAAATAAGAGCAAGTCTGTATTTGCGCGCTTCCGATAAAACATTAACAAAACTTTCTGTTGCAAAATTCTGAAACTCATCAACATAAAGGAAGAAATCTTCTCTTTCTGATTCCGGCATATCAACTCTTGACATTGCAGATAATTGAAGCTTGGTGATAAGCAAAGCTCCCAACAAAGTAGAATTGTCTTCCCCTACCCTTCCTTTTGATAAGTTTGCAATGAGAATCTTTTTGCTATCCATTATCTCTCTCATGTTAATTGATGACCTTGTCTGTCCAATAATATTTCTAATCAATGGAGCCGATATGAATTGTCCTACTTTATTTTGAATGGCAGCAGTGGCTTCAACTTCGTATCTTTGCGTGTATCTTGCAAACTCTTGCACCCAAAATGATTTAATGACAGGGTCTGTAATTCTATCTACTACTTTTTTACGGTAATCGCTGTCTGCAAGCATGCGATTAACTCCCAGCAAAGTGGATCCCGGATATTCAAGCAAAGCTAAGATGCAGTTATGCAAAATATATTCCATACGAGCTGACCATACATCCGGCCAAATCTTTTTGAAAACTCCCATTAATCCTCCTGCTACCAAATGGCGATGATCCAAATCAACTTTTTCCATAACATTAAAAGAAATGGGATAATCTATGTCTGCAGGATTAACATAGACAACATCGTTGATACGGTCTGAAGGAATAAAATTAAGCAATCTTTCTGCTGCTTCTCCATGGGGATCGATAAAGCCAATACCTTTGCCTTCTCTAATGTCATTTATGGCCATATTTTCAAGCATCACGGTTTTGCCCATACCAGTTTTCCCCACAACATACACGTGCCGACGGCGATCATCGGTTTTAATGCCGAATTTTCTGCTCTCATTTCTAAAGTTTGTTTCGGCAAAGAAATTTATATTATCGTTATTATTGTCTGGCATATTTAAAAAGACTTTAATTGCTCTTCTATTCTTAAAAGTTGATTATATTTTGAAACCCTTTCTCCTCTTGCAGGAGCTCCCGATTTTATAAAATCAGAACCTATCCCTACTGCAAAATCTGAAATAAAATTATCGCAAGTCTCTCCGGATCTATGAGAAACCATCGTTTTCCACCCGAAAGAACGCGCTAATTGATAAGCCTGAATAGCTTCTGAAACAGTTCCTATCTGATTTAGCTTTAAAATAACTGCATTGCAGGCTTTTTTCTGATAAGCTTCTTTTATTCTTTCTGGATTGGTTGCCAAAAGATCATCTCCAACAATTTCAATCTTTCTACCTAGTTTTTCCGTAATCTCTGTAAACCCCTGCCAATCTTCTTCTGCAAAGGGATCTTCAAGAAACAAAATTGGATATTTTTTAACAAGTTCTTGATAATATCTTAAAAGACCTTCTCTAGTAAAAAATCCCATTGCCATCTTGTATTTGCCTTGTTTAAAAAACTCGGAAGAAGCACAATCAAGTCCGATCTTTATCTTGCCCAGATAACCAAGAGTTTTTGAAGCATTCAAGATAAGAAGAATCGCCTCTTCGGGATTTCTTAAAGGAGGAGCAAAGCCCCCTTCATCTCCTACGTTTGCTCCGAGACCAGAATATTTTCTTCCGATTACTTTCTTAAGCTCATGATAGATCTCTGAAGACATTTGAAGAGATTTTTTAAATCTTTCCTTTTTAGCCTTAATCTGAGGAATAATCATGAATTCCTGAATATCCAAGTTATTTGCTGCATGCGCTCCCCCGTTAATAATATTAAAGCAGGGAACGGGAATTTTCAGCGAAGAACTGCTTCCTGCAAGTTTTGCAATATATCTATATAAAGGCATTCTTTCTGCCTCAGCTCCTGCCCTAGCAACAGCAAGGGAAACCGACAAGATGGCATTGGCTCCTAGTTTTGACTTATCACTCGTTCCATCAAGCTTAACCATTAAATCATCTATGGCTTCTTGTTTATTAACATCCATTCCCTTTATTTTCGGAAATATCTTTTTATTTACATTCTCGACGGCTTTTAAAACCCCTTTTCCTTCATATCTTTTTCCGCCGTCTCTTAGTTCCAACGCTTCGTATTTTCCTTTTGAAGCTCCCGAAGGGACAGACGCTAAAACAGAGAAGCTTTCCGTTTCAAGCTGAACCTCTAAAGTAGGGTTACCGCGCGAATCAAGAATCTCTCTTGCTTTGAGCGATTTAATTTTTGAAGAATTTCTTGAAGATGGCATTATTTCTTATTTAAATATTTATATGCGGACAGAGCAGATATTGCTCCCTGACCTGCTGCGATTACTATTTGCTTGTAATAGACATTGCTTACGTCCCCTGCCGCAAAGAGTCCGGGAGTCTTTGTCTGGCATGTTTGAGGATCTATTCTAATTTCATCTTTTTCAGAAAAATCAACAAGATTTTTGACGAAAGATGTGGCCGGCTGAGAACCAATTTCAACAAAAACTCCGTCCACTTGCAAGCTTTTCTCTTTTCCCGACTCCTTATCTCTCAATAGAATAGATTCTACGAACTTTCCTCCTTTAATCTTCTTAATATCTGCTCTAAAAATAAGCTTTATCTTGTTATTTTTCCTAACCTCTTCTTGAAGAATTCTATCTGCAGAAGATTCCTTTGAGGATTCTAAAACGTAGATCTTCTTAGCAAAATTACTTAAGAACAAGGCTGACTCAATCCCTGCATTTCCGGCTCCGATTACCGCAACCATCTTATCTTTAAAAAGAGGACCGTCGCACACGCTGCAGTAGCTTACACCCTTTCCGATATATTCTTTTTCTCCGGGTACCTCCAAAGGTCTTGGATCCGCCCCTGTAGCAACTATAACTGCTCTTGATTTGAAACAATTCTTTTCACTATCGTTTACTGTAAAAAGATTATCTTTTTTCTCAACCTTGCCTACAGAGCTTTTAACAATATCGATTTCAAACTGCTTTAAATGTTTCTTAAATTTCTCAACGAGTTCCATTCCTTTAATCTTTTCAAAGCCGGGGTAGTTTTCTATCCCAACAGCTTTTTTCGCTATCTGTCCTCCAAAATTCTTTGTAATAACAAGTGTTTTTAGGTTTTGACGAGCAGCGTAAATACCGGCTGTCACGCCGGCAGGCCCTCCGCCGATTATAACTAAATCATAGCTTTTACTCATGTTCTTTTTTTCTTAAAAAAGCGGGTACTTCCCATTTTTTCTCCTTCATTAATATTTCCCTTTCTTCTTTTTCAACATCTTTCTTAACTGCCAAAGCATTCTTTCTCACCGTCTTGCGACCTAAAACAGACTTCTCTTCTTTTTTGAGCCTTTTCTTAATCTTTACTTTTTTCTCTTTGGGAGCAACCTTAAGGGAATTCTTATTTTTTTTCTTTACTTTTACTTTTATTTCTTTCTTCTCTTTGATTGTTTTCTTCTCCTCCTTCACTTCCTCCTTCACTTCCTCCTTCACTTCCTCCTTCACTTCCTCCTTCACTTCCTCTTTCACTTCCTCTTTCTTGTCGTCCTTTTTTTCAACAACCTCTTCCTTTTTTACAATTTGTTTTTTCTTTTTCTCCCATCTTTTTTCCATTCCAGTTGCCATTAAAGTGATTCCAATTTCACCATTCTCAGGTTTGGAAAAATTAGGAGAAAAACATTTTTTAGATAAAATTGATATTCCGAAGATAATCCTTGCATTACGGTTAAAATCGGAAATAAAGCTACTCATTTCTTCAACTTCACTCATTCTTAAATCCCTATCTGCTTCAATGTTAAACAGAATTCTATCTGCACCCTTTATCCCATATTCATTTAAGACACTATGGACAACACTTTTTACCGTTTTTGAAGCTCTGTTTTCATCTTTAACTCTGACACGATTCAAGTAGCATAATTTCCCCTTGTTAATACCGGATCCGTTTGAACCCAGTATCATCTTAAAATCAGCCCAGTCAATATTTATCAGTCCTGCTTTGCTTATCATTTCCACCAACCCCTCCAAGTCAAAAGCTAATTTCTTATTTATTAGGGAAAGCGCTTTTTTCAAAGGAGTGCTTTGGTCAACAAGCTGAAAGATTTTCTCATTGGGAATAATACTTAGAGCATTAAGGCTCGTTCTCATTTTCTTTAAAGAGTTATTGGTAATAAGGTTCTTTTTGCTCCCTTCAAATTTAAAAGGCAAGGTAAAAATACCTAGACTTGATTTCTTAAAGCCGTTACAAATTTCTGCTATTACGGGAGCTGCTCCAGACCCCGTACCTCCTCCGAGACAAGCAATTAAGACATAGAAATCACCTCCTTCTAAAAAGTTCTTTATTTTTTCTCTTTCTGAATTAGCTGCTCTTTCTCCCAAGTCCGGACTCATCCCACAACCTAAACCTCCGGTCAATCTCTCTCCAAAACCCATCTTTTTACAGTTCTTCGAAACCCTAGACAATGCCTGCGAATCCGTATTTAAGGCAATGAAGTCAATATTCTTTAAAGCTTTTCCCGAAATCCTCTTTGAGTTTAAGAAAACCGAAGCAATTTCAGAAAGAATGGAATTACCTCCCCCGCCTATGCCGATCAGCTTTATCTTTGTTTCAGGAAATTCTTTTTTTTTGCTCGACTTCTTTAGTTTCAAAATCATTTCAAACTCTTCTTTTTTTACATTATTCTTCTTTGCCTGGCTTTTAACAACCAAAATCTTCTTACCTTTATTTTTTTTCTGTTTTTTAACAGATTTTTTCTTTTTTAAAGCCATGTTACCTTATTTTAAAATAGTTGACCTCAACAGTCAAATTAACTCAACATATTAAACCTCCTCCCAAAAGCTCCTCATTTCTATAAAAAACTATTGATTGTCCGACAGTTATCGCTCTCTGGGGTTTTTCAAATATCACCTTTAATCTTCCTTCTGAAAAAGAAGAAACTGCAGGGCTAATTCTGTGTCTATAGCGAATCTTTGCTTTCGCCCTCAATGGAGACTTAGGCTCTTTGCCGGAAATCCAATTCAAATCTCTACAGAACAATTCTTTTCCAAATAAGTTTTTCTCGTTCTTGGTTACCGTTAAGGTATTACTCTTAAGGTCTTTGTTTAAGACATAATAAGGGCCACCGCTAAGCTTTATTCCTTTTCTCTGCCCAATAGTATAAAGCCAAAGCCCCCGATGTCTTCCTATTGTCTTTCCTTTAACGTCAACTATTTTCCCCGGCTTTTCAGGCAGGTGAGAAGTCAAAAATTCTCCAGTGGTATTTTCAATAAAGCAAATATCTCTTGACTCCCCTTTTATTAATTTCATAATTCCAAGGGTTTTGGCTATTTCTATGACCTCCTTTTTCGTGTATCCTCCCAAAGGGAATAAGACATGTTTCAGCTTTTTCTGATTTAATCGCCACAAAAAATAGCTCTGATCTTTTTTCTTGTCTCTAGCTCTTGAAAGTTTGTAAATTGTCTTTGGTCCAATCTCACTTTCCGTTTTTTTAACATAGTGGCCCGTAGCCAAAAAATCTGCACCCATTTCCAATGCTTTCTCCAAAAGTATTCCGAACTTTATTTCTTTATTACAAACAACACAAGGATTTGGGGTTCTGCCCATTTTAGATTCTTTTAGGAAATAGTCTATTACCTTTTTCTCAAATTCTTTTTTTGCGTCTACGGCAGAAATTGGCATTTTCAGAATTTTAGATATCTCCTTCGCTTTTTTAAAACCCTCTTTAAAAGAATCTGAGTTATAAAGTTTTAGAAAGATTCCCCTAACCTCAAAACCCTTCTTTTGCAATAACCAGGCACTGACTGCAGAATCTACCCCGCCGGACATGGCGAGTATAACTTTCTTTCCTGACGCTTTCATATAATTTCAATGCTTTACTTTAAGCCACTTTGACATAATAAAGAGTTTTGTTCAATAAAAAACAAAGCTTTAAAAGCCTTGTCTTAACATTTCCTTATTCTAGAAACTTAGGCAAAACGATCTGCCACATTTGATGCTGCATATGATTCCGGTTTAATCTTGGCTTCAAAGCCGTTCCCCCTGATTAATCCTACCACCTCTCTTACCATATCCTTTGTTTGTCCGTTTTCTCCAACGTCTGCATGAATATAGCGAAATTCATAAGATTGCGAAAGTGACATTTTTTCAGCTTCCTTTTCAACTTTTTCTTTCAAAAGCAAGGCCAATTGGCAGGAAAGAAATACTTCTTCTAAAATTCTTTTTTTCCAAGAATAGAATTTCCTATCTTTATAGTTAATGCGCTTCAAAAAGAACCTTCCTCCCTGGCCTTTTCTTAAAACGACTATTGCTACGGGAAAATTGGGATACTCTCCCGAAGAAGAATCGCAACCGACAATAAGTTCATAGGATATTTCTGGTTTTTCTGAAAAATACTTTACTATTTCCTTTACGGTCTCTTCAAGAGAGATATTTCCGCATGTCGGATTATAAAAATGTCCATCAAGAAACTTATTCATAAACTGTAAAATTATTATAATCTCAGCTTGGCAAAAAGTCAATTTCAAGTCTCAGCAAACACTCCT
>Ga0268277_1001595_pt1 | contig 14855 bp, 18 predicted proteins | sample saktaG_5_FD_190132 | JGI IMG/M metagenome (GOLD analysis project Ga0268277, IMG submission 190132) | Saline water microbial communities from Sakinaw Lake, British Columbia, Canada - sak_2010_1_5_50m | ecosystem: Environmental > Aquatic > Non-marine Saline and Alkaline > Saline ...
CGCATCCAAATGCTGCCATAATGTGTGATCTACTATGCGGGTATCTGGAGGAAGTAAGCGGGTTTCTGCATCAGATATGATTTCAGGCAGGTTTCGCCAAAGGTTTAGGTAGGATCGGCGCAGGTCTGCTTCGCCCTTAATATTAACTTGGAGCAATTTGTTTGCAGCTGCTTGATTACCACTGACTGCACGTACAGAGCAAAGAGGGATCTCTCTACCGGATAGTGGATGCTTGAGCAAGGCTGAGCGCACATAGTCCTCAGAACTTACCTCAACAGAACGGGGAAAGGCAGCACGATCAATAGCTGACGCCACGGAATCAGCTTTCTTCACCTTGGCACCTATGAACGTCGCTTCAAACTGCTTACGGGTTAGATTAGTCCTATCATTGCCAAAGAGCTGCTTGAATCGGTCCGCTCCCAGTACTTGCTCCATCAAAACATAGGCCCGACGTTGATGATCTGCCAGCTCGAACACCTTACCTGGTGGGTCGTGAAGCAGGGCAGCAATCTTTATGGCCCAAAAGTCGTTGATCATTATGCAGTCTCCTTTCAGACAATCCATTTGCCACCCCATTTTCTCCCAAAGTCTAAGACAAATGTACGAAGATCACTTTCATTTGCATGCAATCGTGGGGGGGGCTGTGACCAGATAAGTGTCAACGCCAAGATCACACCACATTTTGTGGGCAATACTCGTACCCATAATGGAGACGCCCATCGCGGGTTTGCGGAACCAAATGCTTGAGCTCTACCCGGATTTCGGCTTAGGAAAACGTGTTCAGCTCGGCCAAATGTTTTAAGTGCATCTTCCCAATCAGAAAAGACATGATGGCATAGCATAATGTTATTTTTAGGGCTCAGAATTGGGAAAGTCGGTGACGATAATGGAGAAAAATTGGAAAGTCCTAGATTCTCAGCCAAATCCGTTGCTTCGGCTTCAGTTGCACCAAGAACCGCCTTCAGGTGTTGCTCCCATTCTGAAACCGAATTTGGCACTTGTCCAAGTAATTCCGACCATGGATCAGATAATTGCGCTTGCGAAATATCCACGTGCTTCAAACATAAGCTACCAAAACCACGGCGGGATCTCCGGCCCATACCACCAAGTCTGACTGCGAGAAGTAATGCATCGATGGCTGCACGCCATGAAGCTGCAGTTACTTGCCTCCCGACCAAGCTGATGGAAAAAGTCTGATCTGGATTAAAACCATCAAATTGGAACCTCTTTGCCTTGTGGGGTAGAGGATTGTAACCCATGTGGCTGAGTCGACTATAACTCAACCTTATCTCAATTGGTGAGGAATTATTGGTATCGCCAAACACAAATGCTTCAGCTTTTCGAAGAGAGTTCATATCCTGATCTCCTAAAGCTCCGCCTAATGCAGCCCGCAGCCAATATCGAAGAACTCCCCGGAAACTCGGCACTCGTAATTCAGGTGCACTATTTGGATCAGCCCCACCTAGAAACAGCGGAGTCACGATATTCAACGTCACAGTCATCTGCCTCATAATACCCTCCGAGCCATTTTGGGATGGCATCGCCATCCGCTATCTACTTTTGCAGATTCAATATCAATGAAACCATCACCCATCCGCCCCAAACAACCCCCCATCCCACAGAGTATGCCGCATCCACCCCACAGCCCGATCTGCCGCCACCGGAAGGGAACCCGGCCCCCAGACCGCCCTCAGGCAAAGCGGGGCATAGCGCGCGACTGTTGGATTCCCTTCTTCCAGATGCGAGCCCTCCTGAAAGCTGGTGCCGCCTTGGATTCGTTAGACCCGGCCGTATCCGTCATTGGCCTGGTGCGCTATCGGGCGGACGAACGACGACTCTATATCCCTCCTGATGTACAACCCTCGATCCTACAGGGAAGATGCTGCACATTCATGGGATAAATACCTTTACATTTTTCAATGATAGATGGCAAAAGTGATCACTCCATGGGGGGATTCTCAGGGAGGCCCGTCGGGCCATTTGCGACACAAACGGCCTTCGAGAGCTGATCATCCGGCCTCGGCGCGTGGGGATTCCATCGAGGAACAGGCGGAAGAGGGCGCACTTGAGCGACGGCCTGAAGGCTTCGGGCTGCCTGACTCCGGCCTGAGAGGCTTCGGCCCAGAAGGCCTGGGGGGCACGGCCCGGAGGTCATGGTAAGGCGGTTTTAGGTTCAAGGCCTTTTTGCGATATCAGATGGGATGAGATGTCTAATGCTTCCCTGAACGATCACGAGCATGGCATGCAGGATCATATTGCTCTTATCCCTGTCCATCCTGAGATCCTCTAGAGAGAGCTGCTGATATCTCTCCCAATCCTTCAGCGACGTTCGAGCTGGGCAGGCTAGGAGACTCTTAGGATCTCTTTGAATGGTGGGGATTGCTCAGAGGGCGGGCCGTGATCGAAGAGGAGCTAAGGAAGGCAAGAGTGGCGCTTTCTATTTGATTTCAGATTATTTTAAAGAAGTTGATCTTCGGTTAAGCAACTCATCGATAGTAGCCGATAAAGTAGATGATTTTCGGGAGTTCAGCGCCGCGAGAGCGAGGGCCGAAATTGGCCTCGTTCAGCCTCCGAGGGCAGGGCATAGCGAGAGACCGCTGGACTCTCGTCTTTTGGGTGCTAAGCCTCCAGATCGCTGAGATCGCCTTGGCTCCGGAGGCATCCACCGCCGATCCTTTAATATATCATTGTCAATTTATGTTTTATGAGGCTTGCATGTACAGGATAGTCAGGCGAAACGAGATGGCCGGAGGAGAGATCATCCTCAATGAGATCGAGGCTCCTGGAATCGCCAGCGCTGCCCAGCCGGGGCAGTTCGTGATACTCTTGGCGAGCGAGAAGGGCGAGCGCATCCCCATGACCTTGGCCGATACAGATCCCGTGAAAGGGACGATTACCATCATCTACCATGTGGTAGGCCGGTCAACAGCCCTCTTCAAGACGCTTCAAGTGGGCGATAGCTACCGGAGCATCGCAGGTCCACTGGGACGGCCGACCGATGTTGGAAAGGTGGGCACGGCCATCTGCGTTGGAGGCGGCACGGGTCTCGCCGTTCTCTATCCCATCGCAAAGAGGCTGAAGAGCCTCGGCAACCGGGTGATATCCATAATCGGAGCGCGCACAAAAGAGCTCTTGATCCTCGAAGAGGAGATGGCTCTCGTCTCCGACGAGCTGCTGATCTGCACTGACGACGGATCGCTGGGACAAAAGACTCTGGTAACTGAGATCCTAAAGGAGGTTTTGGCGAGGGAGGCTCCAGGTTTGGTTGTAGCAATTGGGCCTGTTCCCATGATGAAGCTTGCAAGCGAGATCACACGGCCTTTGAAGATCAAGAGCCTTGTCAGCTTGAATCCCATCATGATCGATGGCACGGGCATGTGCGGCAGCTGCAGGGTGGAGGTAGGAGGAGAGACGAAGCTGGCCTAGCGTGGACCGGGCCTGAGTTTGATGGGCATCAGGTAAACTACGAGCTTCTCATGGACCGCCTCAATGCTTTTCGAGAGCAGGAGAAAGAGTCGCAACAGCTCTTCGAGGATGAAGAGATGCAGAAGTGCCGGATGAAAGAGGAGCTCGATAGAATGGAGTTCGAGTGATAGGCTCGATGGGCCGGAAGAAGTCGATCTATGCAAACCTCCACATCCACTGAGTAGCCCTCCCCTGTAGCCCCAAGCCTTCTCGTCTTGTGCGGATTATTTCCTCGATGAAACGTATATCGAGCCGCCCGGCCTCATCCTTCCGCCCGAAACCCCCCCATACCGAAGTGCGCCGCGTACCCAAGAGCGATCGGCCCCTCGACCGCCTCTGAGAAGACAAGCCTAAATCCGCATGCTCCGACGCCCCGCCTCCCGCCGCCGCCCTCCCTCCGGACAACGAAGCTTCCCCAAGGCACATCCTTCCCGCCGATATGAGCGCAGGCGATCGGCTCGATAGCTTCCGGCTCCGGAAAGCCGGAGAGATCGAGAAGTCGGAAAAGCTCATGCTCCGAAGATCCGATCCACCGCCCGCGAGAATCGAGCCTTTTCGCTCCCGCTCGCGTGACCTTGGCATGCCTCGTCGAGATAAACGGCGTATTCGAGATCCAGGCGCTCGACCTTGCGAAGATCGAGGACTGGCCCATCTGTTGCTCAAGCCGGCCGTTGTCCTCAGGCCGGCCCAAGCCGAGCAGGCGAACGAAGATCCCGCGCCCGTCAGGCCCCCAGACCTCCCGAAGGCCGACGAGGGCTTCCTGCTCCCGTTCCCCAAAGCCCATCCGGGCGAAGATGGAAAGATGGCTGATCTCGCCTGCGCGGCCCAGGGACTCGTTTGACTCGCATAGGATGTAGGCATGGCTGTGTTCCCGAAGCGGTCGTCCCGAGATATCGCAACCGGTAAAGACGCCGGAGCCATCGGAGAGGCGAACGAGCGCCTGGTGTACTGCTTCCGCAAAGGCAAGGGCCGCAGTCAGCCTTGCGCCGCATCCGCCGGCCAGGGCATAGCGTGCTACTGTTGGGCTTTTATCTTTCAGGCTTTTGGCCTCCTGATGTGCAAGATCGCCCTGGAAGAATTCCCATTGCCCCTTTCATGGTCGGGGGGAGTGGCGCAGGCGATGGACAGCTCCACGATTGGCTTTGGGCGTTGCATACATTCGGGGGAAATAGCATTGATTTATGGGATAAATATCTTTTCATTCTATTTTTATGCATACGATAAGCGATTTTCATCTATCGCCTCGATGGGGGCCACGGCTATTCAGCCATGGATAGTGGGTTTTGAGGAATTTAATGTGCGTAGCTTAATTTAGTTTCAATGGGGCCACGGCTATTCAGCCATGGATAGGGCGCTCTTTGTCAATATAGGATGTAGCCGCTACTATAGTTTCAATGGGGCCACGGCTATTCAGCCATGGATAGATTCCAGTCCTCAATAAATGCAGAGAATGTAATCTCTGGTTTCAATGGGGCCACGGCTATTCAGCCATGGATAGAATCTACAGAGAGCCGATCTCCGGGAAGCCGATCTGCGGGTTTCAATGGGGCCACGGCTATTCAGCCATGGATAGTCGACCTTGATATAACCGATGCATGTAAGATCGACGGTACTCAAGTTTCAATGGGGCCACGGCTATTCAGCCATGGATAGGATCGGAAATTGAGCAAGTTGTTCAGGATGCCTGCGATGTTTCAATGGGGCCACGGCTATTCAGCCATGGATAGGGAACAACAACCGACAGTGGAACCACAAAGAGAATGCAGTTTCAATGGGGCCACGGCTATTCAGCCATGGATAGCGGGTTTACAACTTTTGACACTCAAGATCCTGCAGACGTTTCAATGGGGCCACGGCTATTCAGCCATGGATAGAGGAAAGGTGAGGCAAATGGATAAGAGATTTGCAGTAGTTTCAATGGGGCCACGGCTATTCAGCCATGGATAGCGCCCCAAGACCGAAGAACCTCGGCAACGATCTTCAAGCCACAGTTTCAATGGGGCCACGGCTATTCAGCCATGGATAGCCACGCGGCCGCGCTCTTCTCCCCCCCATCCCTATTCCGGGGTTTCAATGGGGCCACGGCTATTCAGCCATGGATAGGATCGGAAATTGAGCAAGTTGTTCAGGATGCCTGCGATGTTTCAATGGGGCCACGGCTATTCAGCCATGGATAGGGAACAACAACCGACAGTGGAACCACAAAGAGAATGCAGTTTCAATGGGGCCACGGCTATTCAGCCATGGATAGCTCGGCAAAGCAATCCAAAACCTCGAACGCCTGATCGTTTCAATGGGGCCACGGCTATTCAGCCATGGATAGAGATACGCCGGTCTGCAGGGCTTGCCCCCAATTGATGTTTCAATGGGGCCACGGCTATTCAGCCATGGATAGGTTCTCAAGAATGACGAACTCATCATTCAGGGAAGCGACGTTTCAATGGGGCCACGGCTATTCAGCCATGGATAGTTGAATCTGGGAGGAATTATTACGGATGATAAGGCAACGTTGTTTCAATGGGGCCACGGCTATTCAGCCATGGATAGTTGAATCTGGGAGGAATTATTACGGATGATAAGGCAACGTTGTTTCAATGGGGCCACGGCTATTCAGCCATGGATAGTAGGAGCACATCGCAAAAGAAAATATACCGCAAAAAATTATGTTTCAATGGGGCCACGGCTATTCAGCCATGGATAGGTGGGCATAGAAATTAACTATGCGGCAGTCAATGTTGTTTCAATGGGGCCACGGCTATTCAGCCATGGATAGAGGAGACGTGGCTCTATGTCTTTAGACGAGTTTCAATGGGGTTTCAATGGGGCCACGGCTATTCAGCCATGGATAGTGGTTGAGTTCCCCGTCGCCCCAGGGTGGGCATACCAAAGTTTCAATGGGGCCACGGCTATTCAGCCATGGATAGGGAGAATTCTTGATCAACAAGATTTCTTTCTGGGCGTGTTTCAATGGGGCCACGGCTATTCAGCCATGGATAGAGAAATGGACAAAACCTATAAGGTGGAGAAAGTAGATGTTTCAATGGGGCCACGGCTATTCAGCCATGGATAGGGAGATATAGAAAATGAGCAGCAAAGGAAAAGTTCTTATGTTTCAATGGGGCCACGGCTATTCAGCCATGGATAGGGAGAACAAGATCGAGATTCCGGATTGGCTATGGGAGGCAAAGTTTCAATGGGGCCACGGCTATTCAGCCATGGATAGGCGCCCGCAATGACGACCACAACCGTTGTTGCTGATCGGGTTTCAATGGGGCCACGGCTATTCAGCCATGGATAGAGCCGCCATTTTTCGACCTTTACTGCTATCGAAAAAATGGCGATTTGCGAGAACCTCATCAACTTCTTGAAAAACATTCAGAAAGTTGACGCAAAAAATTCACGTTTTCGCTATGCAGAGGCATTTCGAGCAACCCCCGGGGTTTTGGAGACCACCTAGTTGCTCGAAATGCTAATGATTAAATAGGACGTTCTTCGTCCAGTTGTCCGTCCCACTGGATGGACGGCCCTCAGAATTGCAAGGGGCTTATTATCCAATGTCACTCTGTCTTTAGGCTATACCTAATGGTTTATAATGATTGCGGTATGATTGCCCTTTGCAGCCGGATCTAAGAGAGCATACCCCACTTGAGATGATTATCATTACTAGGAATCCAAACGGCTCGCAGGATTCATTTGGGCAGTAGACATCTGCAAAGCTGTACTATCAACCGTCATCCCTCAACGATCCGTATATTGCAGGGCAACCTGCTAAAATTTGCAGACCAGCATAAGGGCCATAAGAATACAGATGAAGGAGAACTATAGATGCTATCTTCCAATCGGGAGAATCCTCCTGAGAATGGCTCCAAATCCGGACCTCTTCTTCTCAAAGGACCAGTCTTTGCCGACCTTCACGTCGACGAGACAGGGTACAACCTTCAATATCTCGTCTCCTGCCTGCTCCATTAGGTTCTTGATCATCCTTGCCGCCTCGTTGGCCCTTCTTTCGGGAACCTCGAGAAGGATGCTGTCGTGAACCGCATTGACGATCTTGAAGTCACTATACTCGGTCTTTGCAAGCTCTCCATAGAGCCTGCCAAGCGCGATCTTCTGAAGATCGGCACCTGTGGACTGAACAGGCGTATTGATCAGAGCATTTCTATGATCGCAATCGACGTACCTTATACGCCCCAAGGCCGACCGAGAGATCTTATGGGCTGATTTGTCGACCGTTACGACCGGAGCGCCATAAGTGACCTTCTTCTGCCAGCCTTTCAAGCCTGTATAGGTTCCATAGAACCTATTTATAAACTCCCTAGCCTCACCCTCGGTCAGATGAGGAAGCTGGCTTTGAACCATATTGATGCCGCCTCCGTAAATGGTCCCATAATTGAGGGCCTTTGCTATCTGCCGCTCTTCGATCGTGATCTTCGATCTCTGAAAGATTGCCTGTGCCGTCTCTTTATGCGGATCAAGTCCCTTATTGAATATCTGCTGCAGCAACTCATCGCCTGAAAGTAGAGCGAGGATCCTCATCTCTATGGCAGAGAAGTCCGCCTCGACCAAGGACATGCCCGGCGGGGCAGAAAAGAGGCCCTTGAGCCTTTTATCCCTTGGAACCTGCTGTATGTTGGGCTTAGAGCATGTAATCCGGCCGCTCCTTCCGCCTAGCTGAGAAAGCCTTGGATAGATGCGACCGCCTTCTGCGGACTTAAGCCAGCTCTTCAACAGGGATTCTTTCAGATGAAGCCCCCGATATCTTGATATCAGAGCTACGAACCGCTCATCCTGATGCTCTTTCATTATCCTTTCCAGGACTTGAGATGAGGTATTTTCCACATTATAGCCGATCTTATTGAGAATTTTCTTTACATGGGCGGTATTTCTGGGGTTGAAGCTCCTCAATCCCTCGGCTTCGGCATATGAACTAAGCTCCCTTGAGAGGTCGTCTTTCTCATTTTTCAAGCGCTCCAATAGCTTCGATCCTTCCTCCTGCTGAAAGCCGATCCCGTTATGCTCCATCTCCACAAGTGCCGGTATGGCATCAAACTCGACCTGAGCAACCTTCTCCAGGCCGAGCTTGTCTATGAGGTATCTCTCTCTGGCATAAATCGGCTCCAAGGCCGCGCTGGCCTTGGCCGCAAAGTCGAGCACCCTTTGATCCGGCTTGCCATCGAGCTTCTGATCCTCCGGCCTCTCATCGAGATGTCTGCCGATCAGATCCTTGTATATCGCCTGCAATGACGCATCTCTGCCGGAAAGGCCGTTTCGAAGCATCTGCCAGGCAAGCATAGTGTCCCAGAGGTTGGAGTATGAGAGCCTTCTTCCAAGGTTGGCTCTGATGATGCCCAGGATAAAGAGGAGGTTGTGCCCGACTACTCTGCAATCCTTGCTTTCAATCAGGGAGACAAGCTCGACGAGAAGCTCAGGGGGAAGCAATGCCTGCCCGTAATCTCCGGCGATCGATATCGCTACAGGCTCTGCGGATTGAGGGAATTTAAGGAGATGACCAGCTCCTGCAATGATATGGAGATATAATGTTGTGGGCTCTTTCCTTGGATCGCAGGACCAAGAAGTGAGCATCGCCTTAGTCATTTGCCCGATACCTCCATCGTTTTTATAAATTATGCTGATTATATATAATATAATAGTTCTAATAGCGTTCGTCGACAGGTGCTCTGATATCTGGAGGAGGAATGATGCAAAACCTATATATCTTTTTGGGGATCACATGATCTTTGGGTTAGATTGAACTATAATCGAATTCGAGGAGGTGGGAGCTGCCGACAATTCTACATTCTCAATCAAGCTCATCCCAGCTAGGATGCTGGCTGAGTTTGCCTACTGCCCTCGGCTCTGCTACATCGAGTGGATAGAGAGCGAGTTCGTGGACAACGAGTATACGGTCGATGGCAGGTTTCAGCATAGGCGCGTGGACGAGGGCGAGGGCGCTTGCATGGCTCTAGAGGGCGAGCTTGAGGCCGTTAGCATTCGATCCTTATCTCTGACCGGCGAAAACGTTGGGATCTCCTGCACGATAGACCTTCTCGAAGGAGATGGGCGAATGGTAACGCCGATCGAATACAAGAGAGGAGCGGCTCCCAATATCCCTGAAGGCGCTTACGAGCCTGACCGGATACAACTCTGCGCCCAGGGGCTCGTCTTGAGGGAGAACGGATTTCAGTGCGAGGGAGGTTTCATCTATTTTGTCCGCTCCAAAAAGAGGATACCTGTCGCTTTCGAGAAGGCCCTCGTTCAACGGACAAAGGACTTGATCTCGAATCTCAGGAAAGTGGCTGAAAAGGGTCAGATACCACCTCCGTTGGAGGACAGCCCCAAATGCAACCGGTGCTCCCTTGCGGGCATATGCCTTCCAGATGAGGTCAATCTCCTCAAAAATATGGAGGCTGGAGCAGAGCCGAAGGTGGGAATCCTCCGAAGGCTTATTCCTGCCAGAGATGATGCCCTTCCCATCTACGTCGTCGGTCGAGGCCACATAATTCGCAAGAAGGGGGACCGCATTGAGATCTGGTCCAAGGATCCGGAATCAGGAAGAGATGTGTTGGTCAGCGAAGCGAGGCAGAGGGAGATCTCCCAGGTCAATGTATACGGCGGTGTGGAGATCACAACTCCAGCCTTCGTTGATCTGATGCAACGGGGCGTGCCCATCTTGCACTTTACACATGGAGGCTGGTTCCAGGGCATAAGCGTCGGCCATACTCATAAGAACGTAGAGCTTCGGATCAAGCAGTCAGCCCTGGCATCGGATCGGAAGAGATCGCTCTTGATCGCGAGATCCCTGGTCCATGGCAAGATCAGGAATTGCAGGACGCAAGTTCGAAGAAATGATCGGGATCCAGACCAAAAAACGCTCGATTTGCTTGATCGTCTCTCTCGGGATGCCAAGAAAGCATCAAGCATTGAGAAGCTTCTTGGAGTAGAAGGTGCAGCAGCTGAGGCCTACTTCTCCCGCTTCGATTATATGCTTAAAGGAGGCCATGGATTCTCATTTCAGAAGAGGAACAAGAGGCCACCATTGGATCCTGTCAACGCTGTGCTCTCTTACCTTTATGGCATCCTTGCCAAAGAGCTCTTCGCAGCATTGCTCGCGGTCGGCTTTGACCCTTACCTCGGCTTTTACCACCAGCCGAGGTACGGCCGCCCGGCTCTAGCCCTTGACATGATGGAGGAGTTTCGGCCGATCATTGCAGACTCAACGGCGATTGCTCTTTTCAATAAAGGAGAACTCGCTGACAAGGACTTCGCCAAGACCGGCGTAGGCATCTCCCTTAAAAGTGGGGCTAAGAGAACCGTTGTCGCGGGATATGAGCGGAGGATTCAGACGGAGATAGTCCATCCCAAATTCGGCTACAAGGTAAGCTACAGGCGAGTTCTTGAGGTTCAGGCGCGGCTCTTGGCCAGGGTCATTAATGGAGAGATAAAGGAGTATCCTGCCTTTGTCACGAGGTGAGTAGCTTGAGGGGACGAAATCGGTACGTGGTAAGCTATGATATAATGAACCCAAAACGGCTTCAAAAGGTCCATAAGACGATGAAGGGGTTCGGAGATCCTCTTCATTATTCGGTATTTAGATGCGATCTTACTCCCAAGGGGCGGGTAGAGCTGATAGCAGCGCTGACGAACCTGATTAAGCACGACGAGGACAGGGTGATGATAATCGATCTCGGTCCAGCCGACGGGACGGCGGAAGATAGAATAGAGTTTCTGGGGGTTCATAGTCCTGAAGTCCGACCGAATGCGATCATCGTATGACGCCGGAATCAGGCAGCTTTAGGGTGATCATAGCGTAATCGATATAAACCTTGAGCAAAACGTTGAGTTGTGGGATCTCTGGATAATAAGCCCCTCGCTATTCTGAGGGCCGTCCATCCAGTGGGACGGATGTTGGGACGAAGAACGTCTCATTTAATCATTAGCATTTCGAGCAACTAGGTGGTCTCCAAAACCCCGGGGGTTGCTCGAAACACCTCCGCATAGCGAAAATGCGATTTTTTTGCGCCAACTTCCTTAATGTTTTTCAAGAAGTTGATGAGGTTCTCGCAAATCGCCATTTTTTCGATAGCAGTAAAGGCCGAAAAATGGCGGCCCTATCCATGGCTGAATAGCCGTGGCCCCATTGAAACATCAATCACAATAACCGAAGAAACCCCCGCATATTCTATCCATGGCTGAATAGCCGTGGCCCCATTGAAACGCTGTCCCGAGTAGAGCACTTCTTATAAATGCCCAAACTATCCATGGCTGAATAGCCGTGGCCCCATTGAAACAACTTTGCCGTATGAGTTGACTTCTTGCCATACTGCCCTATCCATGGCTGAATAGCCATGGCCCCATTGAAACGATGATAGATGGGAGATGCGATCCGTTCATGAGGGGCTTCTCCGGAGGCCCATTGGGCCGTATGCGCCACAATGGGCCTTCGAGGGCTGATCATCTGGCCTCGGCGTGTGAGGATTTCATCGAGGTGGTACAGGCAGAAGAATTCGCACTTGTTCCGCCGCCGTTTAGCGATTGACGAGCCAGCCCCCGACCAGGGAGGCTTCGGCCCAGAAGGCCGGCATCTATGGGGCCGCGATCCGGCGATCAACTGGTGGTCTTCCGGTCGGGCATCTGCAGCTCAAATACAAAGCGCTATAGAAAGAGCTTATCCAAAATCGCGTCTCAAGAGATCTTTGATCTCATTCTCAAAGGATCTCAACGTCTTGAGATCCCTCTGCAGTATGCCGTAGATCTCCTCCAGGTTGAGATCCCAATAGACGTGAACCAGGACATTTCTTAATCCTGCCAGATCGGAGAGCTCGGCCGCCAGCTCTTCAGCGATCAATCCCGCCCGGGCAAGGATATCGAATATCTCCCGATAGGTTGCCGGCCTCTCAAGGCCTTTTTGCGATATCAGATAGGATGATACGTCTATCGCTGCAGAAACGCTCACGAGCATGGCATGCAGGATCATGTTCCTCTTATCCCTATCCGTCCTGATTGATGTCCTCTAGAGATAGCTGCTGATATCTCTCCCAGTCATTCAGCGACTCATCCAGCACTCTCAGATGCAATAATGCTCTCATCTCAGGCTCTCGCAAGGAAGGCCTTGTCCAGAGAATCGTACATATATTTCAAATCCAGGTACTCTGAGATGAGGTGGGCCTCATAATCCACTCTCCTTTCTTCATCCCTCTCCAGCATCAATATCCCCTTACAGATCACCTCATATTGGAAATAGGGAGGCGCGTAGTTCAAGATTCTAACGTCGAAATCGATTTTGGGTTCGGCTCCATGTTCGAGATCTCTCGCGATCCTTTGGGAGAACTTGAACCTCTGATAAGGGGGCATCTCCCTAGAGATATGTATGGCAATATCGATGTCTCGAAAGTCGTCTCGGTTCAGAAAGGATCCGTAGACGTAGGCAATGTCGATCTCATCGATCCGGTCGAGGATGGCGCAAATGCCTTCAAGGATTCCATCCCTATCAATTGAAGATGCCACAGCAATCTATCGCGCTCTAAGCCTGATAAGCCTTATCATCCGGTCTCTTCCGCCCCCAATCCACCCATCCCGTAGTGCGGCGAATGCCCGGCAGGCCTCCCGACCGCCTCTGAAAATGGACACGAAAGCCGCAAGCCCTCCCGTCCCGCTGCCCCTCTCCCTCCGGCTGACGAAGCTTCCCCAGGGCTGATCTCGCCCCCCGGCAGAGGCCCCGGCCCTCCTCCAGCCGTCCAAATTTCAGCAGGCGCAGCGAGGCCGACAGGGCGGCCGCTCATAAGACCTCCTGGAGATCGAGGAGGGCTTCGCGCTCAAGCTCCCAAAGCTTGTCTGAGCAGCTCAACATAAGCAAGAAGCAATAAATTTTATATTGGTATAGCGGCAAATACTATCTTCGATGGAAATGATCGAGCTTGGGAAGGCCGATCAAATCATCCGGAGATCTCTTCAAAGGGAAGTTGGACTCTTAGAGGTAAAAAAAAGGATAACGGATGACGAGATCAAGGATTTCGAGCGAAAATACGGGATCGATTCGAACGAATTCCTACAGCAGTTCGAGCAGGGCAGGCTAGGAGACTCTCAGGATCTCTTTGAATGGTGGGGATTGCTTAGAGGGCGGGCCGTAATCGAAGAGGAGCTAAGGAAGGCAAGAATGGTGCTTTCTATTTGATTTCAGATTATTTTAAAGAGATTGATCTTCGGTTAAGCAACTCATCGATAGTAGCCGATAAAGTAGCTGATTTTCGGGAGTTCAGCTCCGAGGAGGGCATGCTTCGGGGTAGGCTGCTGTTTATCGATGGATCAGTTCTCGAGTTTATGGAATATCTTCAGGGAGAGGCTCGATTGAAATACAGGTTTCATTTGATGAATAGACAAGGCGAGATCCTATTCAGATATGATAATGCTCCTCATCACGATCTTTCAACTTTTCCGCACCATAAGCATATTCCAAATGGAATAGTCGAATCCAAAGAGAAGGGCATTCTGGATATTCTGGACGAAGTGGAGATGCTTGTGGTTGAGTTTAAACCATAAGCGCTGATCCAATTCTATTTTCAATATTATTTATAATGTTATATTTTATGATGATAGATGCGGCAAGCGGAAAGCGATCTGAAAATGGGAGGATCCTCAACCGGCCCCCCGACCCCGCCAGAGAAGAGGTGCCAAAAGCCGTGCGCGCCGCGAGCCCATCTCCCGCCTGTCGCTCTCCCTCAGGCTGACGTAACTCCCCCAGGTCGGATCCTGTCCAGCCTCATCCTTCCGCTCGAAATCCCCCCATCCCGTAGTGGCAGCCGTATCCAACCGCCACCGGCCCCTCGACTGCGTCGGGAAAGAGGATCCGAAACCCGCATGCCCCATAGCCCCGCTTGCCTCCGCCGATCCCCCTTCGCCTGACGAAGCTTTCCAATGGCACCTCCTGCCCGCCGATGGTGGCGGAAGGAGCGGCCTCGACCGCCTCCGGCGCTGGAAAGCCGGAAAGATCGAGCAGCCGGAGAAGCTCGTGCTCCGGAGAGCCGATCCAGCGACCGAGAGCGTCGCACTTCGCCGCGCCCTACTTAACGTTGCGGTCTGCCATCTCCCAAGGCTCGAAGAGAAGTCTATTTGTACAGCTTGCTGCAATAATGATGCTTCATGGGCGGATCGGATGGGGGAGAAGCCCCGCCGGAAGAGCGGTCTTATGGCATGGATTACGAGGATTCTAGCAAGTGGTCATATGGCCCAACCTCGAAGCCGACGGCATGGCAGTTTTACGGCATTGAGTGTGGGAGTCGAGCGGCAGGGGCCGGGCCTCATGACATCGGGCCGGACTTAAAGCCCCTAAATCGGCGGGGGCGCTGGTGGAGGACATGGGGATACATCTTCCGCCGTCATGGTATACAGATCTT
>Ga0268277_1001597_pt1 | contig 14829 bp, 19 predicted proteins | sample saktaG_5_FD_190132 | JGI IMG/M metagenome (GOLD analysis project Ga0268277, IMG submission 190132) | Saline water microbial communities from Sakinaw Lake, British Columbia, Canada - sak_2010_1_5_50m | ecosystem: Environmental > Aquatic > Non-marine Saline and Alkaline > Saline ...
ATGCGCCCCACGCCTATCACGGCCATACGCAATTCATGTGACATCCTGGTATCTCCCCCTTATGAGCTCTTCCACCTCACCCATCTCTCTGGTAAAGGGACCTTCCGCCTCCATTTTCAGGCTAGTAAGAGCAGCCGCCCAGATGGTGGCCTCAGCCGGGGACGCGGTGAGCCTCTTTCCAAGATAGGCGGCAATACAGGTATCACCCCGCCCAGTCCGCCCCCTCATCTCCCTGGTGCGAAAGGGGGCGGCGTGGAAGCTACCATCGGCGAAAACCAGTACCCCTTTCCCATGAGTAAGAACGATCTCGTTGGGGCCCAATTCGGCCAGGGCCCTGGCGGCTTCCTGCAGGTCGCTTCGGCCGGTCAGGGCTTCCGCCTCCACTGCATCAGCCTTCAGGACATCCACCAGCCCAAGAACCTGGGCTGCCTCAGGCCAATCCTCATGGACCAGCTCCCCTCCTCGATTGACCCTGAGAAAACCCTGTACATCCAGGGAGATCCTGGCCTCCTTTTGAGCCAGAGCCTCGATGACCTCAAGTGGCACCTCACCTCGAATAGACGCCCCGATGTGAAAAGTGCGGGCCTGGACAGGGGCGACCTCGGCCGGGGTGAATGCGCCAGCGGAGCCGACGTTGTAGACTTTACGATGATCGGGATTTTGGGTGGGGTAGACCAGTTTCAGGGTGGTAGATTGCGCAGTCGGTGTGGCAAACACCTCCACACCCATCCGCGTGAGGTCTTCCACCACCTCGAAATCCTCCTGGGCCAGCCTGGTGATGACGGCTGCCCGCAGCCCCATTTTGACGGCAACGCGAGCTCCGTAATTGAAGGCTCCTCCGTCGACGATCTTCGTTTCATGGGGCAGGACGATGGTGTCTTTGGTGTAGTGCCCGAGAAAGGCGATGTCGAATTCTCGCATTCTAATTTCTAATTTCTAATTCCTCGTTTAGCCTGACCGGACGGTTTTCCTGGTACGACTTCTTGGCCGCATAGCCCATGACCACCGGAATGCGGCCATCCATGCCCGTCACAGGGGGCGTCTTGTCCTGCTGGACGCACTCGATGAAGGTCCTCATCTCCGCGACGTAGGAGTCGGTGTACCGCTCCACGAAGAAGAACAGGGGCAGCGAGGAGTGGACGCCCTCGGCGTTGCTGTAGGCTGCTGTGTCAGGGGTGTTGTTGGACACCGCTACCATGCCTTGGGAACCAAACACCTCCACGCGCTGATCGTAACCATACACCGCTTTCCGGCTGTTGTCAATGGTGCCGATAACGCCGTTCTCAAAATGCAGGGTGATGACCGCAGTATCAATGTCTCCTGCTCTGCCGATTTCAGGATCCACCATCACTCCCCCTGCCGCGTAGATCTCGGCCACTTCGCTGCCGATCAGATAGCGAGCCATGTCGAAGTCGTGGATGGTCATGTCCAGGAAGATGCCGCCAGAAACCTTGATGTACTCGATGGGAGGCGGCGCCGGATCGCGGCTGGTGATGCGCAGGATGTGGGGCGCGCCGATTTTACCCGCCGCCACCATCTCGCGAACGCGCTTGAAGTTGGGATCGAAGCGCCGGTTGAACCCTACTTGCAGCTTAACTCTCGCTTTGTCCACGGCTTCGAGAGCCCGGTCAATCCTGGTCAAGTCGAAGTCAATGGGTTTCTCGCAGAAGATGTGCTTCCCGACAGCGGCCGCCTCTTCGATCATCTGCGAGTGCGTATTGGTGCTAGAGCAGATGATGACCGCCTCAATCTCCGGATTGTCCATGATCTCGCGGTGATCTTGAACAGCGGAAGGAATCTGCAAGTCAGCCGCGCACTTCTCCGCAGCTTCCAGGAAAACATCTGCTATGGCGACGATGTTGGCGTCGGGCACTCTATAAGCCAGATGTTCTGCGTGCAGCTTACCTATTCTGCCGGCGCCGATGATGCCCACGTTGATTTTTCGGGACATTCTTGCTGCCCTCCTTTCGACAATTAGAGATGAGAATTTAGAAACTAGAAATTAGAGATGCCGGGGGAATTGGGCGAGCCTTTGCTCCACCTGCTCCAGAGTAGGGATGCCCTCTATTCCCGGCTTCTCCACGTTGAAGGAAGCCACGCAGTTGGCGAAATGCGCCGCCGCGTAGGGATCGCCGCTTCTCTCCAGTTCAATCAAGTAAGCAGCGGCGAAGACGTCGCCCGCTCCGGTTGGATCTATCTCTATGGTTTCGAAGGCAGGGAGATGGCGAGCCTCGCCCTGGTGATAAACCGTCGCCCCACCGGGGCCGTGGGTGACCACCAGGATATCCGCTATTCGAGCGTAGGATTGGATGACGTTCTCCTCTCTCTCTATATCATTCTCACTGCAGACCATCACCCTGGCGCAGGTCAGAACCTCGGCTGCTCCCTCCCAGGGCCTGGGAAAGACCCGCCCGTCCCCATCCCAGCGACGCATCCAGCCCTGCGGGGTGACCCCAATTAACGAATAGGGAAAGATCTTGGCGATGCCCCCCTCTAGCTCATTCGCCAGAGGACCCAGGAGGACAATCTTGGCCTCTCGCCAGGCAGGGGGGATGTCCTCGGCCTTTATCTGTCCAGCCACAGCGCGGATAAACTGCGTGCGAGTCCCATCACTGGAGTAGAGGTTTTGGAAGGTGGTGGTCACTGGCGAGGGCAAACGGAAGACTTCAATGCCCTGATAAAGAGGATTAAGGCCCAAATCAGAAGAGGCCCTGGTGACCACAGCGGTTCGCTGCCCCAGGTTGCGAGCTGTCAGGGAGGCGAAGGTCACCGTGCCGCCGATGGTGTAACCATCCTCCTGCACATCTTTGGTCACGTGACCTATTGCTAGAAAGTCCGGACAGAACATATCCAGAAGACCTTTCATAGTGTCATGAACCGCTTGACTCCCAAAATGCAGACACCCACTCCGCTCGACAGCGCAAGAGCGAACTCGATGCAAGAGCAGAAACCCCCTCCAACTTGAAGGAGGTTAGCCGGCCGCGTCAAGGACTTCAAAAGTCTCTCAAGCAAATTTACAAATTATGCCAAGACATGTCAGACTCGAAGCAAATGTGGATAATCGCCGGGTAACATTTCTTTGATTCGTTTATAGATGTGTTCCATTACCCGCTTCTGAGCGGCACAAAAGCGACTTTTAGCTTCAAATTTTCCGTTTCCTATATACCTGTGATATGCGCAGTAATTATTGCAAGCAGGTAACCAGGGGCACCGGTTGCATTCCTCGCTTAGAAAGGTAGCTTCTCGGGCGAATTTCTCATACTCACTCCCATTCAGGATTTCCTCCAGCGGGGTTTCCATGATATTTCCAAATTTAAATTCTTTCATACCAGCAAATCTATCGCAGGGATACACATCCCCATTGTAGTCGATCGAGATAAAATTCGGGCAAGTATTGCTATACCGACATAAAGAGGGTTTTCCACCAAGAAGCACCTTTGTTATATCGTTTAAGGTTCTTATTCTTATTGACGGATCGTCATCCTCAAACCACATATCAAAAATATCAATCATGAAATTAGCGAAGCCGATATGATCTACTGATAATGAAATTGGGTTTTTTGTCCTCTGAGCGATTTCGAAGCAGGGGAGAAAGTCAAAGGATTGGAAATTGCCCCTCATAAATTCGTATAATTCTTTGCTATGCGGGAGGCTATTTCGAGTTACAACAGCTAGTATCCCTCCAAATTTTGCCCTGCTATCCGTCAATAAGTTGATCCCATCCATTACCTTCTGAAATGTCCCCTTCCCCGACGCAGATGGCCTTTGGTAATTTTGCAGCCACTCTGGGCCATCAATGCTAACTCCAACCCCAAAGCCGTGTTCTTTGCAGAACTCGATATATTCCGGTGTCAACAAAGTGCCGTTAGTTTGGATGGCGTTCTTGATTTGCTGATTCTCGCCTCGGTATTTTTCCTGGAAATATACCACTTTTTTGTAGAATTCCAACCCCGCTAAGAGGGGCTCCCCGCCATGCCAGATGAACCTCACTCTATTAGGTCCAACCTTTAACAATTCAGAGGTAACCCTAGAAAGCACTGCATCGCTCATGAGGAAATCTTCCGAGATAGGGGTATGATCCTCCCTATGGAAGCAATACAAGCACCTGAGATTGCAACTTGTGGAAACAGGAAAAAGGATAGGGTTGATTACCATCTCCCCTCCCAAGCGAACAGATAGGAAGCTCAATTCAAGACAAATTTTAACGGCATTAGTTCAGAGCATGCTGGTTCCTGAGCTTCGGTCTCTCAGTCCTCCATGGTCTCAGCATGCTCAGTGTGCCTTTCAAAGCTGGTGTTATTGGAAAAGAGTTCGTCAGTATATTCCCCAAACTCTGGATCATATTCACCGCTGATTTGCCGGATCAGGGCGGTTAGTATCTTGCTCCTTGGCTCTTCGGAACACTCCAGCTTCTTGGCAATTTCTTCCATCAAATCAGAATTAGCGGCTCGGATCATTAGAGGCCCTCCCTCCAAAGTGTGTTTTAAGCAATGTAGCTGCTATCAATCATAATGGCAAATCTCCCCCCCCATATCCTTCAAGCTTTTGACGGATCATCTCCTCGACTTCACCCTTAGTGATGGCCATCTTTCGAGATCGCTCTCTAATTATGGGCAATCACCTCCTCGTTCACCTCATCAGGTGGAGGATCGGTTTCAACCTGGTACTCTACTGGCCTTCTTCCCTCCATCAGCTTGCATCGAGCGACAAAGTTGAGGAGATTAGTTAACCGGTTAGCCATCTCCACCTGAACATCGCTGTAGGGCCGCCTCTTTCCTGGAGCAAGGACATATTCTGACCTGTCCCCACCTCGATAGATCCCCTCTTAGCTTAAAATTTCCCAGGGGCATTCAAATTATCCTTGCCGGCTGAGATAAGTGTTCCCGATCACCGACAGCATCAGAATCAAACCGGCCACGGCACGGAAAACCTGAACGGGCACGCCCATCAGCACCAGGCCCTGCTCCAACGTTTGCAGCAACAAGATGCCTATGCTGGCTCCCAGAATCGTGCCTACCCCACCGGTTAGCTGCACCCCGCCGATCACAGAGGCTGCTACTGCGATTAGCTCCCAGCCTTCCCCACGGAGCGGGTCCACGCTGGTACGGTGAGCGAATTGCATCACGCTGGCAAGCCCGGTGAGCAATCCAGTCAGGGCAAAGACCATCAGCTTGACCCGCTTCACCGGCACACCCTGGCCAGGGCTGCCCCCATGTTCCCGCCGGCAGCTAACGCCCAGTTGCCAAACCGCGTGCGCATCAACACCATCGTCATCACAACCGCGATGAGAAGGAACCAGAGTATGGACACCCGAAAGTTGCTGACCGGCTCGAAGAGTTGGTTGTTGAAGTGTCGAGCGCTACCCTGGCGCTCAGGTTGGATAAACCGTGGTCTGGCCTATACTCATCCCCCCTTTCTGCAGCGATCCTGGATTCCGGTGAGAACTCTCAAAAACTACCCCTCTGCTCACATGCACATTTATACTACATCTCTCTCTACTTGTCAAAACCGCTCAACAATCTCCCTCAAGCTATGTACTCTGATCGACCCAGCGGCGCAGGATGTCCACCACGCCATCGCCATCTTCATAGAGTGAGACATAGTCCACTGCCGCCTTGACCTCGTCTGCAGCGTTGGACGGGGCGGCGGAACGCCCGATGATGCTCAAGAACTTCAGATCGCTGGCAGAATCGCCAATGCCCCCTATCTGGGCAAGAGGGATGCCCATTTCTCGCGAGAGCCATCGCACCCCGGCCCCCTTGTCCACCCCTTTGGGAGTAATGTCTACGCAGGATACCGACGCCTGGGCAATGTACCCGGCGTTACAGGTTTCGAGCGCTTTAGTCGTGGCCAGGTAGAGTTGGTGAACACTGACCTGGCCTAACGGATAGAGAGTCAGGGAAACCTCCTTGCCTGGCTGAAAGTGCCCCAGGCCAGTCTCGACGACCTCTTGTCGCAAGACCGTCTTTATCTCGAGCAAGGCTTCGCGTATCGCGGGAGTGATGAGGGGATTCTCAACGAAGCGGTACTCACGGGGGAAATAGAGTCCACCGCCGTTTTCGTAAATACCCGGCAGGTGGGCATCAATGGCTTGCATCATCACTTCCACGTAGGGCTCCTGCCGCCCAGTGCAGAGAGTAACCGCCAACTTAGTCGGATCCTCCTGAGCCTTTCGGTTCAATCGGGCGATGTACTTTAGGGCCTCAAAGTTCCAGGGCTGACCCTCGCCAGGGGTCAGGCAGCCATCAACGTCAATCACCACCAGACGCAATCTACTCATCAACCTCTCACTATCGCTCTGCACCGATCCACCGGCAATTGCAGGCGCACGCTCTCGCCCTGCTCAAAGCGCACCTTGCCATCGGTTTGCACCCGCAGTTCCAGGCCGCCAACAACGATACGATAATCTACCTTATCACCCAAGTAAGTCATCTTGCTCACCACACCGTCGAAGGTGTTCTCGCCGCCAGCGTGGCTGGGCGGAAACAGCTCGATGTCGTTGGGACGAATGAAGAACAACAACTTTTCGCGGGGTCGCATTCTCGGCGAGGCCGGCACAGCGAACCGCAAATCGTCAACCGCCACCGTCGCTTTTTCGGCCTCAATGGAGAGGACGGTGCCCTCGATGAAGTCGGACAGGCCGATGAAGTCGGCCACGAACTGTGAGCCGGGCTGATCGTAGATCTCGTCAGGAGTGCCCACCTGCTCTATCCGTCCCTGGTTCATAACCGCCACCCGGTCGGAGAGGGCCAGTGCCTCTGCCTGATCGTGGGTCACGTACACGGCGGTGATTCCCAGCCGACGCTGCAACTCCTTGATCTCGAAGCGCATCTCCTCCCTCAGCTTGGCGTCCAGGTTGGAGAGAGGCTCGTCCAGGAGCAAAACCTTGGGACGGTAGACCAGGGCTCGGGCCAGCCCCACCCGCTGCTGCTGCCCGCCGGATAGCTGGCGAGGGTAGTGCTTCTCGTATGCCTCCATGTGGATGAGCTGCAGGGCTTCCATCACCATCTCCTGCCGCTCGTCCCTGGGCTGTTTTCGGATCATCAAGGGAAACTCCACGTTCTCGTAGACGGTCATGTGGGGGAAGAGGGCGAAGTTCTGGAAGACCATGCCCAGCTCCCGCTTGTGGGTGGGCACGTCGGTCACGTCCTCTCCGTCAATGAAGACCTGCCCCTCGTCGGGCGTGAGGTGGCCGGTGATGCAGCGCAGGGCCGTGGTCTTGCCGCAGCCGCTTGGCCCCAGCAGGGTCATCAACTCTCCCCGGCGGATGCCCAGGTTGATCTGGTCGTTGGCCACGATGGGGCCGTAGCGTTTGGTGACGTTTTGCAGTTCGATCATGTATTCCATGTCCTTGAACCCCTGTCTTATGGTGATCCTTACAGCGTATACATTAACGCTTGAACCTCTCCCTCAAAAAACTCCTTCACCGCCGCCCAGCCCCACTCGACTAGCATCTGTGGTGATACATCATCTTCGGCGTCCTCAAAGTAGGCCAAGGCTCGCAACAAGTGATAGGACGGATACGAGACCGTCCGATATTTCTGAGGCACGCGCTGGAGCAAATCCGATAATAGCCACCCGCTCTGACAGATAAAGTATAGGTCCACGAAGTCACGTTTGGTTCCGCGCTGCCCGATGGCGATGAGCTTCATCAGGGCAATATCCAAGAGCGATGCAACCCGAACTTTCGCCAATGAGGCAGTCTTCTCCAGCAGGGGATAAGGATAGGTGAAGTAACTCACTTGCACCTCAGACACTTGTCCCACCAAGGTGCCCTGGCTCTGTTGCTGAACTCTCAAGTGACCAACACGCTGTAGTTGACGGCTAAGGGTATCGGGTTCGTACTCTTGGGGCGTGAAGAAATCCAGATCAACAGAGGCCCGATGGCCCAGATGTAGTGCCGCCGCGCTGCCTCCAGCCAGATAGAACTCGCGAAGCCAGGGCTCTTGCCCTAGCCGTTGGAGAAGCTGCCATACGGCAGGAGTGAGGGTGTGGATAAACACGTTATTTCCTCTCTGGGAATCCCCAGAAGCAAGCTCCATAGATTCGCCGTATTGCGGGAAAGGCGACGGCTCCGCCGCACCACGCGAGCGATGGATTCAGGAGCAAACGCCCTGCGGAGCCAACCAATGGCCTGGTCATCGCCATATTCCAGCAGGCGCTCGATGACGTAGACCTCATGCTCAGGCAATCGCACGCGAGCGAAGTCCACCTCCCAAAAATACGGCTTCAGGAAAGCCGGCAAACCTTGCAACTCGTTCCCTGGCACAACCGCATCCATATTCCTCTCGCTCTGCTCAACCCTCCGGCTCGAACCACATTCGCCCAATGCGGCGCAACTCCTGCACGAAGAACTCCTTGATGGCCTCCCAGGCTACCGGCGGAATGGTTTCCACCGATGCATCTCGGTCAGCGCGGTCGAAGTCCACCATTCCTTCCAGCACCATCATCCCGAAACCGGGCGAGTAGGGATACTTGATGGAGCTCTGATCCAGGAGGCGATCCAGGGGAAGTTGCCGAGAGATGAAGTAGGCGTCGTAGAAGTCCTTGCGCGCCCCACGATCAGCGATAGCATCCAGCTTCATCAGGCCGACATCAGCGAGGCTGCCCACCCGCACCCCCGCTACCTCGTCCGGAGACTCCAGCAAAGCGTACCCATAGCCGAAAAAGCCCACATGATAGCCCTCGATTTCCAGCAGCAGGTTGCCGACGACGTCCTCACGCACATGCACAGCACGCCATTTCTGCAGCGCAGCTACAATCTCAGCCCGACTGTTGTCGAGCAACTCGTCGGTCTCGGAGAAGAAGTCCAGATCCACCGAAACACGATGACCCAGGCGCAAGGCCAGAGCCCTGCCCCCGGCCAGGTAGAAGCGACGGGAGAAGGGATCTTGCCCGATCTCGACCAGCAGCTCTCGCAGCAGGGGAGGTACAACTTCCCAATGCGGGTTGCTCAGTAAGGCCATACGCCACGCCTCCGCTGACGATAATCGGGGATGTCAAGATAGTTCACCCACAGACGGAAGCGGCGGCGGGATAACCGTCCCGTACCAGTCTGGCGCACCCATTCGCGCACCCGTTCCCGTCCATAGCGGGCAAACAGCCACTGTATCTCAGGCTGGCATCCGCGAGCCAGAGTGCGCTCAATGATGGTGAAGGCGTCGCGCTCCGGGTCCAGCTTCTCCAGGGTGTATTCCTGGAAGCAAGGCCGCAGACTGATGGGAATGCCGTTTGGTGCTAGAACCAATCCGCTGGGAGTAAGTTGTACAGCTTCAGTGGACGTCATGCCTACGCCGGCTCCAGGGTGAACACTAACACGCGACCATCTTCCAGCCGTAACTGGTTTTCTTTTGTTTGCAAACCTACGGTTGGAGGAGCAATCAATGAGACCCGCCCTTCCTGGATTCGAATCTGCACAGGCACTGACACCGGCTCCATTTCCCCAATAGTTGCCCAGGCTTCGAAGAAAGCGCTAGCTGGGAGTTCATCGAACCCTTCGGCCTCTCGGTCGATGAACTCGTCTACAAGCTGTTCCCATTCTTCGGCCGAGATACTTTCAATCGTTTCCATAGGCTACCTCCTGCTGCTTGATCAGCACTTTCTCCTTCCAAACTTCGTAATCCACCACAACCAGCTCCACTCCTCGATGGGTGACGCAAGCCACTGCTGGCAAGACCTTCGCAGCCTGCTCTAGGGCAACAGCCAGCGTTTCACCATCAATGTCTTCCCACATCCTACTTTTGAGGAACGCAACCAACATACTGGCTTGCCGTCCGGGGATGTAGAGTTGACTTATGTAGAAGTCCTGCTCCAATCCGCCGGTCCGAGTTGCCCATAAGAAGTAGGTTGAGGTTTTGACATCACCTCGGAAGCCCAGCACTTCCAGGTCATAAGGCGAATACCGTCCAGCCGGACTGCGCAAGTCATGGGCTCGGAACCGGATACCAGCTTTAGCAAGGTCGCGATAGATGTAGACCTCAAAAGCATAGCCCTTGCTCCAACTGTTCCACCAGTAGAGCATGTAAGCGAGAAGTAGTCGAGAGTCAAGGATGCCAGGCCAATAGTAATCTGCTTCCTGCAGTGAGTGTGTGATGGCTCGGCTCACAGCAGCACGCAGGTATGCACTTTCCTTCTCAACATCGAGCAGGATATGTAGCTGTTCGATGAACCGTGCAGCATAGCGATCCTCCACCGACTTGCGGTAGATCGCCGGAAAAGTGTGGCGTTCTCTACCAATCACAACAACTGCGTTGTGCAGCAAATCAAAGCCTTCCATCAACCGAGGCCAGTCGGCACCAGAGATAGTTTCCCTGCCCCGAACGTAGGCCAGGACAAGTGAGCGGTGCTGGGCAGTGAAACCTTCAGGCAACAGGATCCGGATGGTCATAAAGCTGCTCCGATGTCAGGCCAGGACGAGCTAGGTCATCCTATACCCCCTTGAACCCACCCACCAGCTTCTCCGGCGCTACCTCCCGCTGGATCAAGAACAGCACGACCAGGGACGGGATGACCAGGATGACCGACATGGCACTGGTCACCTCCCAGTAGCCCTCACCCACGGCCAGGTAGGTGCGCACCGGGAGCGTCTGAGTGTGGACACCGTAGGTCATCAGGGTCAGGGTCAACTCGTTGTAGGAGGTGACGAAGGTGAAGATCATAGCCGATAAAATGCCCGGCAGAACCATAGGCAGGATGACGTGGAAGAAGGTCCGCACGGCATTGGCGCCACACACGCTGGACGCCTCCAGCACCCGCTCATCCAGGCTCTCAAAAGTGGAGGATAGCACCAGGATGGCATAAGGGGCGCAGATGGCCAGGTGGGCCAGGGCCACTCCATAGTGTTTGTCTATCAGATCGAGGCGGTAGAAGATGCGAGCTACGCCCAAAGCGTAGGCAATGGGAGGAATCATGCGCGGCAGCAGAATGACGGACATCAACACCTCCTTGCCGGGGATACCCCTCCTACCCAGCGCCCAGCCCGTGGGGATGCCGATCAGGGTGCTCATAGCCACCGCTATGGCGGCGATGATCAGGGTGTTCTTGGTGATCTCCGGCACCTGCCCCACGGTCCAGGCCCAGTTATACCAGTCCAGCGTCAGCGTCGGCGGCACCCACAGCTTGCCGAACCAGCCCTTGCCCACCGACTTGAGAAGGACCATCATGAAAGGCGAATAGATGTAGAGGGCGAAACCGGCCAGGAAAGTGAAGATCAACAGCTTCTTGGCGTTCAGCAGCGACTGAAGGTACTGACGTATCAGCTTCATGCCACGGGCCTCCGTAGGACTCGCATGTAGACGGACAGAAAGACCACCTGTAGGATAGCCATGACCACCGACATGGCCGACCCCATGGACCAGCGGGCCGGGCTGAAGGACTCTATCTGGGTATAGATGGCCACGGAGAGCGGTCGGTAGTTCCCGCCAGCCACCAGGGGGATGCTGAAGGACCCAAAGGCGGCCATGAAGGTGAGCACCGAACCGGCCAACACGCCGGGCATGATCAGCGGCAGCACCACGTGACGCAGTACCTGCCAGGGAGTCGCCCCAGCCACCGATGCCGCCTCCTCGACGCTGCGGTCCAGGCCCTCCAGCGTGGACAGGGTGGTTAGAGCCGTGTAGGGGAAATAGTGCCAGAGGTAAAAGATGATGAGACCGGGAATGGTGTAGTTGATATTGAGCTTTTCCAGGTGCAGGATTTGGGTAACAAACAGATTGATCCAGCCCCGGCTGCCGTAGAAGACCAGCAGTCCCAGAGCGCCCACCAGGCCGGGGAGGGTGATGGGAATGAGGATGGTGAATCGAAAGAAGCGGTGGCCCCGCAGCTTCTCCCTCAGGACCAGGGACAGAGGGACGCTGAACAGCATAGAAAGCAACGTGGACGAAATAGCCAACACGAAGGTCAGAACGATGACCTCCCTGGTACTCGGCTTGCTCAGGAACTCGATGTAGCTGGCCAGTGTCCAACCCGCGTCCTGGCCTTCGGGGCGCAGGCTGCGCACGATTGTGACCAGCATCGGATAAAAAAACAAGCCCAGGAAGCCCGCCAACCCTGGGCTCAGCATGAGCAAGGTCAATACGCCCTGTCGTTGCCGCCGGAGAAAATCACCCATTCCACTCCCTCATTTCGCTCAGCCACTCAGATTGAGGAGGTAGGCAGGATATGACCATCCTGCCTACCTCCTCAGAGGCTCACGTCAGGCTTGACCTGCTACGGTACCAGCAGGTCCGCGCCTTGCTCCTTGATCAGGTTCTTCACATCGCTGTTGAGAATGCGGAGACGGGCTGGCTCCATGTCCTCCCAGGCCGGGATGGTGTTCCACACCTCGTCCGGGATCTTGTCCCAGATGTCGGTGCCGGTGTACTGCCACATGGTGCTGATGAGCTGCACCTGCTGTTGATCACTCAACAGATAGTTGATCAGACGATAGACCACCGGCTTGTACTCCTCAGGGATGTCCACCGGAACGATGAGATAGCCATCGGAGCCAGCGGCCATGCCCTCGGCCAGGAAGCTGGACTTGATGGTGGGTGGCATGGTCCCCTGGCTGCGCGACCACAGCGCGTAGTCCATGGCGTAGAAACTGATCCAGGTGTCGCCGGCGTTGAAGTCCTCGAACATGTTGGGCGGCTCGGCCGGCAGAGGCAGCTTGGCGTAGGTGTAGAAGTCCTGCAGCTTGGCCCAGGCGTCCTGCCACTCTGCCGTCTGCTCCAGTTCCTCCAGCGGGATGGCCTTGTCGTTCTCATCGGCCATGGCCACAAAAGCGTTGAGGAAGCTGTAGGGGATGCGGTAGGACGAGCCAGACTTGGCGTCGGGGCGAACGATGCCGATGTGCCCCTTCCACTCCTCACGCCGGTCGTACCACTCCTTCCACGAAGTGGGCGGGTCGGAGATGTACTCGGAGTTGTAGATCAGGGCATACTGGCTTCTCCAGTACAGCGCGCCCTTGCCATCAATGTTGGCACCCAGCACTTCCATCAGGTAGTTGCGGGGGCACTTGCCCAGGTTGGGGATGATGTCCAGCCGGTCAGGGTACATGGTCTCCAACTCAATGCCCTGCGCCAGCGCGTTGGGAACGGTCTCAGGCTTCACGAAGAGCAGATGGACATCGCCCTGGCCCGCTTCCCAGGCCTTCATACGCTCAAGCTGCTCCGATTCGCTGCTGACCAGATAGTTGACCTTGATGCCCAGGTCCGCCTGGATCTGCGGGATGACCGTCTCCTGCCAGTACAACTGGAAGTTGGCCCCCGAGTTGGCATCCACCAGGGTGATCTCGGTAGGAGCTCCCGCCACCGGCTTCGGGGCGTAGGTGGCCATATACTCCGCCGCTACCTCGGCGCTGGGTATCAACAGCTTCCAACCAGGATGAATCAGGTCAGGGTTCGAGACGTAGGCGAAGGTATCATCCTCGGTGGCCCTCTTGTTGGTGTTCCCCGCGATGGCTGGAAAGGCTGCGCCACTGCCCAGATACTTCTCCGCCAGGGTCCACAGGTTGTCGCCCAGCTTCACGGTGTAGGTCACCTCTTCCTGAGCCGGAGGGGCAGCGCTGGCCACACTCACTAATAACACGAACACTAAAATCAGACTTACAAACCATGTTCTTTTGCTTGACATTTTTCCTCCTTCAGTCATTGAAGTTGTTGAGAGTTGAACCATAACGCTCATAGGACTAGCAACTGCTTATGCTCTTTGTCACCACCCCCTTTCGACCACGTTCTCTCGGAATGAGGTAATGAGTAATGAGTCAACGAGTAACAAATTAAAGAGTCGCCCATTACCTCATAGCCCCCTTGCCTCGTTGCCTCGTCACTTCATTGACTATTGTATCACCTTGAACTGAGTTTGTCAAAACAGGTTGACTTACTCTACTCCGAAATAGGGCTCCAACACCTTCATCGTCGCCGCCCGCGCTGCTGTGGCCAATTCCGCCGGATCGCGCTCCCAGTATTCGGGCCGAAACAGCTCGATGGAGCAGAGGCCGTCGAAGCCGATTCCCTTGAGGCGAGACAGGATATCGTCCAGCGGGATGACACCCTCGCCTGGCAGCAGACGGTGGGCATCCTCTATCGTGTCCTTGGGCCGGTCCTCGACGTCGTTGATGTGGAAGATGAGGAGCCTGCCCGGATCCACGGCTTCGATGGACGAAAGCTCTGAGCCGCCGGCGTAGAAATGGCAGGTGTCTATGACCAGGCCGACGTTGGGCCTGTTGACTGCCTGCACGACGTCCCAGCATTGGGCCAGGGTGCGCACTGAGCACCAGGCAAACCCCAGGAACTCGTAGGCCAGTTGCACCCCGTAGGGAGCAGCGATGTCCGCCAGGTCATGCAGCACTCGCACCGACTCGGCCTCGATCGCCTCCCAGGAAGCGCCTCCCTCCGGGGTGGGACTGGGCACGACGACAATGGTGCCGCAACCCAGCGCATCGGCTCTGGCACACAGCTCGTGGCAACGGGCTTTGATCAGCGCGTAGTCGTCCGCTGAGCGGAAGGTGATGAACTCGATGGAGTTGATGCTGGCAGGCTGAACGCGGTGCTGAGTGAACAGCGCGTTGAGGTCGTCGAGGCTGCGATTGGCCAGATAGGTGTCCATCTTCGCGGCCCAGATTTCGAGGGCTTTGAAACCCGCCTGACTGGCAGCGGCGATGTCCTCCGGCAGCGTGGCCTTCATGGTGGTCGCGCCGTTGAATCCAAGTAACATGTTTTCCCCTCCTCGGTATCCTTACAGCAAATGCCCAGCGAGCGCCGATCGAGCGCCGCCCTGAGCTTGTCGAAGGGTAGCTGCAAGCGTATCGAAATCAAGCGAGCGGGTCTGGCTACGTGTCCCGCCTGGCTT
>Ga0268277_1001605_pt1 | contig 14766 bp, 12 predicted proteins | sample saktaG_5_FD_190132 | JGI IMG/M metagenome (GOLD analysis project Ga0268277, IMG submission 190132) | Saline water microbial communities from Sakinaw Lake, British Columbia, Canada - sak_2010_1_5_50m | ecosystem: Environmental > Aquatic > Non-marine Saline and Alkaline > Saline ...
GTCTGACGGAAGGTCGGGATTGACTTTTTCTCAGGAATTGTCATAATTAAATCAGGCTAAATGCCTTGATCAATCAGATGCAGTGCCAACATAAAAATTAGCGACATATATGTTGGCTCTCGATAGTGGTTAGTACAGTAATGGACTGAACCCCTGTAACTGGACAGATGAGGTTAGGAATACCGGCAGAATCAAAGCAGGGTAAACTAAAATGAAGGAGAAAGGATTCTGCCATGCAAGAGAGAAGGAACTTCACCCCGGAATTTAAACGCCAGGTGGTCGAGGAACTACTGAGCGGAGTTAGCCGTCCGGCTCAATTATGCCGCCGCCATAATATCGCCGTCAGCCTGCTTTACCACTGGAAAAAGCAATACAGCCTTGGCAAACTCAACAATGAGCCGATTAAAGAAGCTGCTATGCTCGACAAGATTGAGAAGCTGGAGCGGATGGTTGGCAAGCTGGCCATGGAAAACGAGTTTTTAAAAAAAGCGCTTCAGAACAATGTCAGCCACCACAACGGAAAAGAGAATTCATCCGGTCCAATAATAAACAGGTCGAAAGCGCAGCAGAGGGATGCCGCTTGATGGAACTGGCCAGGAGCAGTTATTACTATAAGCCTGTTGGTATAGATCCGCTGGAGGCCGTGGCTAATATCGACCTTCGGGACAGGATGGAAACCATCTGCATTGATTTCCCTGGTTATGGCTACAGGCGGGTTACCGCTCAGCTTAAGAGAGACGGACTGGTGGTTAACCACAAAAAGGTGCTGCGGTTGATGCGGGAAAGCGACCTGCTATGCCATCTAAAAAGGAGGTGGACCAGTACAACTGATAGCCGGCACGGATTGCCGGTCTACCCCAATCTGCTTAAAGGCAGGAAAGCCAGCTGCCTGAACCAGGTATGGCTGACCGATATCACCTACATACGGATTAAATACGGTTTTGTATACCTGGCTGCCATACTGGACGGCTGTTCCCGCAAGGTCATAGGCTACTCCATATCAGATAGGTTGGACACAGCCCTGGTCATGGCTGCCTTGCGCATGGCTATTGAACAAAGGAAACCGGGTGCCGGAGTGCTGCATCATTCCGACCAGGGTGTGCAGTATGCATCACATGAATACATCGATGAACTCACGCGCCATGGTTTCCAGATCAGCATGTCCCGGAAAGGCAATCCCTACGACAATGCCATGATGGAAAGCTTCTTCAAGACACTGAAATACGAGGAGGTCAATCTATGCGAATATGAAACAATAGTTGATGTACGAACGGGAGTGTCACGTTTCATCGAGAAGGTCTATAATCAGAAGCGACTTCATTCAGCACTGGGATTAAGGCCGCCAGATGAATACGAGGAAATACTCAGAGGAGAAAAAAGGGAAGAGCACCGCCGGGAACTCCTAACCCTTTGTGTCCAGCCTTAGGGGTGCAGTCCATTTTTAGCACATGCGTGGAGCATTGCCACACATGATTTAGTATACAAAACTGACGAAAAAAGTTGGCCGAAGGAACGGATAGCATTCCAAGTAAAAGCTATGCTTGAGCATGCAGAGGTTTCAATAACAGAAGCAAAAAAACTGTCGCAATGCACGTCACTGAGAAAAACTGATGGCATAACAGATCGTATTTCCGCAATTATTAATCTGGCAAATGAATTATGGCCAACTACTTCACTACCTCACGACATGAAAAGATTCGCTGAGAACATAAGTAACCTGATGCATAATGTTAGTATAGACTTACAAACCTTACGTCAGGTTTTAATCAAGGAAACTGAGCTTGGTAGAGGTATCAATGTTCTTAATCTTTCACCGTATTCAACAATAGTACAGTCGCTTTTAAATCAAAAACAGTCAAAGATGCGTAGCTATCTTACTGGACATAGTAAAACATTTAAAATATATATTCCTCAGGAATTGGATATTCCAGATGGTTACAATCCAATTAGTCTCACTAATGCTATAGTAGTCAACAATGCCAAAATATAAAGTGCCATTTCTAATGCTTTACGTGAATTCTGAGCAACATTTAGGAAATTCGACCATGCTCAATAGGCAAAATATACCCCAATTAAGGCGATTCGGTGACTACCCACACTATATTATTTCGATTCAATTAACAGATAGGATGAGCAAAGAGAAAAACCGGCGAGGTAGCAGGTGAGTATTAAAATCATGAGATTTACTCTTGTTGATAACGCGCTCGACTTTGTTAGAAGTGCACTCGAATCTGCTGAAAAAGGAACGGACAAAGACCTGAAATATGCAATATTACATTTAGCGGATGGAGTTGAACTCATATTGAAGGAAAGACTCAAGAAAGAGCATTGGTCTCTTCTCTTTGCCGATATAAACAAAGCAAATGAGAAAGCATTAAAGCTGGGAGATTTTAAATCTGTAGATTTTAATGATTGTGTTACGAGATTAGGAACCATCGCCTCGATTGATTTGACGGCTTATGATAACTTATTGCGCTCCCTAAGAGGAACACGAAATAGACTTCAGCATTTCGAATTCACGGGTACAAAGGATGAGGTTGTGGCCATCCTAGTACAAACATGGGTACTTATCCTCGATTTTCTGCACGATTACCTTCCTGACGTTGTGAAAGATCAAGCAGAGCAAATAGATGAAATTAAAAAACTAATGATAAGAAATAAGAATTTCCTTCGGAAGCGATGGACTGGTATTCAGTCGGAATTGGACAGGTTTAAAAAAGACTCTGATGCTGTTTTAGATTGTCCTCGTTGTTTGCAAAGTTCATTGCTCATACCTGGCATAGATGAGGCACCAAATTGCCTATTTTGCAGATATTCGGCTTCTCCCGATGAAGCAGTTGATGATTGGATTTATGAGTTTTTAGGATATACTGATCCAAAAGATGCTCTAATGGATCCAGCTAAATATATATGTTGGATGTGTGGACATAATACGCTTGTACATATAGAGGATTCAGACATGACTCCGCCAAGTCCAGCATGGGTCTGCTTCAACTGCGGAAATACTGCTGAGTGGGACGAGGTCGGGAGATGCGACACATGCGGTGAACATTATCAAAAAAGGGAAGATGACTGGGGTATGTGTTCCGATTGTGTAGAAGCACAAATGGAAAAGGATTAGATGAGACTATTACTCGATGCCCGTTAAGCCGCGGGCCTTCTTGCCACGCAGCGCCGACGTCTTCTGCTCTATGCGCCTGTCCTCGTCAGTGGTTTTATAGGATTCCAGAAAGCTCTTCTTAAACTCCGGGAAGATACCCCCAGCAATGGCCTCCCGGGCCTGATCGATCAGCTTCTGCATGAAGAAAAGGTTGTGTATGGTAGCCAATCTGTAGGCCAGCAGCTCTTCGCACTTGAAGAGGTGGTGCAGGTAGGCGGCCGTGGCAAATGAACGACAATATAATGGCATTCAATCTAAAATTATTTATTGAATGACAATTCTGCTTTATAAGAATAAGACGATGCGCATGAAAATAGAAGGAAAATAGTCGTTTGCATATTGAAGGGATGCAGGTAAAGTAGGATAATAAAACTGGAAAATCTTAATTAGAGCTTATCTGATGTTGACTGTTGATATCGCAAGTGAGCTAAGGATTGCTACAGCAGTCAGTAGATTCTCTGAATATTCCAATGAAATAGAATCCACTATTAATCGACTGAAAACTGATCAGTCACATTATTCATCCATACAAATAGAAGGTATTCTTAATGGCAACGCAGTGTCCGCTTTACAGCATCTTATCCCTGTGAATATCAGAAAAGAAGCCGGAATATTCTTTACAAATACTGACCTAGCTGACCGTGTGGCTACGCACTTAGCCCCGTTATTAAATAGAAGAATTAAACTGCTTGATCCTGCATGTGGTGCGGGGAATCTACTTGTTGCATGTGCGCGATACCTTCCAGTTGAAAATTCTCTTCGTACTACTTTGCAGACATGGTCGCATATCATCGGAGGCTATGATCTTTTTCCAGAGTTCGTTAGAGCGGCTCGCCTGAGGCTCATACTTATGGCAGCTAGTCGCCACACTGAAGAAAATAACATGTTCGACAATATAGATATAAATAATTGTTTCCCCGATCTTGAAGTCAAGAATATGATCTCATGTCAACTAATTCCACCGGTCACGTGCATTGTCGTTAATCCACCATTTGGATATGCACCCTCGCCAGAAAACTGTCAGTGGACAACGGGTAGGACACAGATTGCCGGATTATTTATAGAGAAACTGATTAGGAATGCACAAGAGGGACAACACATAGTAGCCATATTACCGGATGTATTAAAAAGTGGTACTAGATATAAAAAATGGCGAAATTTAATAGTTAAACTCTCCGCATCCATAGAAGTAGAACAGATAGGACGTTTCGATGCAGACACTGACGTGGATGTGTTCATTCTTCACGCAGTAGTTGGTAACGCTAATGACATACAAAAAAAGTGGCCATGTCAATTACCAATTACTAAAGGACTAACACACAGAGTGTCAGATTACTTTGACATTCACGTTGGAACAATCGTACCTCACCGGGATACTGATGAAGGGACGTCATATCCATATATACATACAAAGACAACCCATCCATGGGAAACTTTAGAGCGAATAACTGAAGAACGAGTAATAACTAAAAGAGCATTCTCACCTCCGTTTGTAACAGTACGGAGAACTTCTAGTCCATCTGACATTTATAGGTGCGTGGCTACCATAATAAATGAAAGACGGAAGGTTGCTGTTGAAAATCATCTAATAGTTTTACTTCCTAAAGACAAATCGCTTTTAAGCTGCAGACAATTAATGAAAATTTTTAAAACAAAGGAAACCAATGAGTGGCTAAATCAAAGAATTAGATGCCGGCATCTTACAGTGACTGCGCTAAAGGAATTACCGTGTAACGAAATTGCAACCTAGGTATGGGGCAAATTAGGGGGTTGAAATGATAGTTGATAGACGTGTTGGCAGCCAAGATATAAGCTGGTTCCTAGATTTATATTCAAATAATCAGTTGGATATGGAACCACCCTATCAAAGAAGGAGCGTGTGGAGTCCCAAAGACAGACGGTTCTTTTTGGACACTATTTTCCGTGGATATCCAAGTCCCCCCATATTTCTACACAAACAAGTAATTGAAGGGAAAACAATCTACGCTGTGGTTGACGGAAAACAAAGGCTCGAAACCATATTTAGATTTGCCGACAATAAGATTGCTATTGATAAAGATTTTGGAGATATGAGGCTTGCTGGTAAAAAGTGGAGAACAATTAAACGTGATGAAGAGCTCGCACGCAGTTTCTGGGATTATGTCATCCCCGTAGAACAAACTAACATTATCGATTCCGGCTTGGTGAAGGAGGTTTTCGATAGGCTAAACCGTAATGCCAGAAAACTGGTTGAACAAGAACTCAGGCACGCCAAGTACGAAGGATGGTTCATTACATTTGTTGAGAACGAATCTGAGTCTCAAGATTGGGCGAAACTCGGGGTGGTTACTACCGCTCGGGCTAAACGAATGAGGGATGTCCAATTCTTATCTGAATTATTAATTGTGCAACTAAAAGGGCAGATAGGAGGTTTCGATCAGGAAGAAATAACAAATTACTGCGCCAAATACGATGATCTATCTGATCTTGACACACCATTCGATGAATATTCATGTAGGGCTGATTTTGAGACCGTGAAAAAGTACCTTTTAGAACTCGAGAAAATAGGCTCCATCATTAACACATATGCAAACGATTTCACAAATCTATACAGCCTTTGGGCAATTCTGTGTTTAAACCTTGCCAGATTACCTGCTTCGAATGAATTCGCAGTGAAATACGCGGCCTTTATGAAAGAAGTTAATAAATACAAGAATGCCGACTATTTTGAAAAAGCAGTAAAAGGCGAGATAACACCGCCTATTTCTGAATCACTAAAATATTATCAAAACAGCATTGGCGCAAGCACCGAATTACCACAAAGAGAAGAACGGCACCGCCTGCTGCAATCACTCGTTGCTTAGGAAGTGACTTTCAGATGAAAGTACCAAAATCTCTACGAGATCTTCATTTATATCAAACTGAAATATATGGCAGATTGCAGAGCCAAGTTGATATTTTCATGAACATGCATAAAGACACGAATTGGCACTACATTAGCAGATTAAAGGAACTTGAAAGCTTCGCTCTCAAAATGGAGACAGGCCGATATGAAAATCCGGAACACCTGGAGGATTTCTTTGCATGTACCCTGGTTGTAGAGAATCTAGGAACAATGGCTAAGGCAGAAAAACTAGTTAGAAAACGGTTCAAGTTTCATGAAAGAAGGCCGTCTTCAGATACGATCACGACTAAGCCATCTGATTCATTTCGGTTCGATGATACAAGGTTATATGTTAAATGGAGAGATGATCCGCGTACTTCGCCCACTGGTCTTGACAATCTTATTTTTGAAGTACAAATCAAGACTTTTTTGGACTGAACCCCTGTAACTGGACAGATGAGGTTAGGAATACCGGCAGAATCAAAGCAGGGTAAACTAAAATGAAGGAGAAAGGATTCTGCCATGCAAGAGAGAAGGAACTTCACCCCGGAATTTAAACGCCAGGTGGTCGAGGAACTACTGAGCGGAGTTAGCCGTCCGGCTCAATTATGCCGCCGCCATAATATCGCCGTCAGCCTGCTTTACCACTGGAAAAAGCAATACAGCCTTGGCAAACTCAACAATGAGCCGATTAAAGAAGCTGCTATGCTCGACAAGATTGAGAAGCTGGAGCGGATGGTTGGCAAGCTGGCCATGGAAAACGAGTTTTTAAAAAAAGCGCTTCAGAACAATGTCAGCCACCACAACGGAAAAGAGAATTCATCCGGTCCAATAATAAACAGGTCGAAAGCGCAGCAGAGGGATGCCGCTTGATGGAACTGGCCAGGAGCAGTTATTACTATAAGCCTGTTGGTATAGATCCGCTGGAGGCCGTGGCTAATATCGACCTTCGGGACAGGATGGAAACCATCTGCATTGATTTCCCTGGTTATGGCTACAGGCGGGTTACCGCTCAGCTTAAGAGAGACGGACTGGTGGTTAACCACAAAAAGGTGCTGCGGTTGATGCGGGAAAGCGACCTGCTATGCCATCTAAAAAGGAGGTGGACCAGTACAACTGATAGCCGGCACGGATTGCCGGTCTACCCCAATCTGCTTAAAGGCAGGAAAGCCAGCTGCCTGAACCAGGTATGGCTGACCGATATCACCTACATACGGATTAAATACGGTTTTGTATACCTGGCTGCCATACTGGACGGCTGTTCCCGCAAGGTCATAGGCTACTCCATATCAGATAGGTTGGACACAGCCCTGGTCATGGCTGCCTTGCGCATGGCTATTGAACAAAGGAAACCGGGTGCCGGAGTGCTGCATCATTCCGACCAGGGTGTGCAGTATGCATCACATGAATACATCGATGAACTCACGCGCCATGGTTTCCAGATCAGCATGTCCCGGAAAGGCAATCCCTACGACAATGCCATGATGGAAAGCTTCTTCAAGACACTGAAATACGAGGAGGTCAATCTATGCGAATATGAAACAATAGTTGATGTACGAACGGGAGTGTCACGTTTCATCGAGAAGGTCTATAATCAGAAGCGACTTCATTCAGCACTGGGATTAAGGCCGCCAGATGAATACGAGGAAATACTCAGAGGAGAAAAAAGGGAAGAGCACCGCCGGGAACTCCTAACCCTTTGTGTCCAGCCTTAGGGGTGCAGTCCATTTTTAGCACATGCGTGGAGCATTGCCACACATGATTTAGTATACAAAACTGACGAAAAAAGTTGGCCGAAGGAACGGATAGCATTCCAAGTAAAAGCTATGCTTGAGCATGCAGAGGTTTCAATAACAGAAGCAAAAAAACTGTCGCAATGCACGTCACTGAGAAAAACTGATGGCATAACAGATCGTATTTCCGCAATTATTAATCTGGCAAATGAATTATGGCCAACTACTTCACTACCTCACGACATGAAAAGATTCGCTGAGAACATAAGTAACCTGATGCATAATGTTAGTATAGACTTACAAACCTTACGTCAGGTTTTAATCAAGGAAACTGAGCTTGGTAGAGGTATCAATGTTCTTAATCTTTCACCGTATTCAACAATAGTACAGTCGCTTTTAAATCAAAAACAGTCAAAGATGCGTAGCTATCTTACTGGACATAGTAAAACATTTAAAATATATATTCCTCAGGAATTGGATATTCCAGATGGTTACAATCCAATTAGTCTCACTAATGCTATAGTAGTCAACAATGCCAAAATATAAAGTGCCATTTCTAATGCTTTACGTGAATTCTGAGCAACATTTAGGAAATTCGACCATGCTCAATAGGCAAAATATACCCCAATTAAGGCGATTCGGTGACTACCCACACTATATTATTTCGATTCAATTAACAGATAGGATGAGCAAAGAGAAAAACCGGCGAGGTAGCAGGTGAGTATTAAAATCATGAGATTTACTCTTGTTGATAACGCGCTCGACTTTGTTAGAAGTGCACTCGAATCTGCTGAAAAAGGAACGGACAAAGACCTGAAATATGCAATATTACATTTAGCGGATGGAGTTGAACTCATATTGAAGGAAAGACTCAAGAAAGAGCATTGGTCTCTTCTCTTTGCCGATATAAACAAAGCAAATGAGAAAGCATTAAAGCTGGGAGATTTTAAATCTGTAGATTTTAATGATTGTGTTACGAGATTAGGAACCATCGCCTCGATTGATTTGACGGCTTATGATAACTTATTGCGCTCCCTAAGAGGAACACGAAATAGACTTCAGCATTTCGAATTCACGGGTACAAAGGATGAGGTTGTGGCCATCCTAGTACAAACATGGGTACTTATCCTCGATTTTCTGCACGATTACCTTCCTGACGTTGTGAAAGATCAAGCAGAGCAAATAGATGAAATTAAAAAACTAATGATAAGAAATAAGAATTTCCTTCGGAAGCGATGGACTGGTATTCAGTCGGAATTGGACAGGTTTAAAAAAGACTCTGATGCTGTTTTAGATTGTCCTCGTTGTTTGCAAAGTTCATTGCTCATACCTGGCATAGATGAGGCACCAAATTGCCTATTTTGCAGATATTCGGCTTCTCCCGATGAAGCAGTTGATGATTGGATTTATGAGTTTTTAGGATATACTGATCCAAAAGATGCTCTAATGGATCCAGCTAAATATATATGTTGGATGTGTGGACATAATACGCTTGTACATATAGAGGATTCAGACATGACTCCGCCAAGTCCAGCATGGGTCTGCTTCAACTGCGGAAATACTGCTGAGTGGGACGAGGTCGGGAGATGCGACACATGCGGTGAACATTATCAAAAAAGGGAAGATGACTGGGGTATGTGTTCCGATTGTGTAGAAGCACAAATGGAAAAGGATTAGATGAGACTATTACTCGATGCCCGTTAAGCCGCGGGCCTTCTTGCCACGCAGCGCCGACGTCTTCTGCTCTATGCGCCTGTCCTCGTCAGTGGTTTTATAGGATTCCAGAAAGCTCTTCTTAAACTCCGGGAAGATACCCCCAGCAATGGCCTCCCGGGCCTGATCGATCAGCTTCTGCATGAAGAAAAGGTTGTGTATGGTAGCCAATCTGTAGGCCAGCAGCTCTTCGCACTTGAAGAGGTGGTGCAGGTAGGCGGCCGTGTGGTTTCGGCAGACGTAGCACCCGCACCCGTCTTCCACTGGTGACATCACCTCCCTGTAAACCGAGCGTCTGATGTTCTTCCTGCCTTCACGGGTATACAGGGCGCCGTTGCGGGCGACCCTGGTCGGCAGGGCGCTGTCAAAGATGTCGATGCCCCTGGAAATGCCCTCTACGATGTCTTCCGGCGATCCCACGCCCATCAGGTACCTGGGCCTGTCGGCGGGCATGTACTGAACGGTGGTATCCACCATCTCCCACATCAGCGATTTCGGCTCGCCCAGGCTGAGCCCGCCGATGGCGTAACCGGGGAAATCCAGCGAGGTTATCTGTTCTGCCGCTTCCCTGCGCAACTCCGGGTGTACTCCACCCTGTATAATGCCGAAGAGATGCTGTCCGTTATTGCAGTGGGCACTACGGCAGCGCCCGGCCCACCTGGCGGTGGCTTCCATCGCCTCAGCCAGCTTCTCCCGGCCGGCTGTGCTCTCAGGACACACGTCCAGCGCCATGATGATATCCGCCCCCAGCTTCTCCTGCATGGACACGGCGGATTCAGGGGTGATGCTGTGCTCGCTGCCGTCGATGTGGGAGCGGAATACAACGCCCCGGTCGATTACCTTGCGCAATGAGGACAGGCTGAATATCTGGTACCCGCCGCTGTCGGTCAGTATGGGCCCGCGCCAGTTCATGAATTTGTGCAAGCCCCCAGCCTTCTCGATAACATCTATGCCCGGCCTCAAATACAGGTGGTAGGCGTTGCACAGGACCATTTTGATCCCCATCTCCTCCATGTCCCCGGTAGTCAGGCTCCTCACCGTGGCCTGGCTGCCGACAGGCAGGAATATTGGAGTGCTCACAGTCCCATGCAAAGTTGCAAGGCTGGCAACCCTGGCTCGGGTGGTGTCGCATATAGACGTAATTTCAAAGATTTGCTCGGACATATAACTTGCCTATAGATGTTACCCGTTAATTTTTCTGCCAGTAGCTGATAAACAGGGACAGAGCGTGCACTGCTTCGGCCATGCGACAGAATGTAGGGATTTTCCTCGCGGATAACCGGGACCTCTGCTCCATAAGAGTGCGCCATCGGATATTCTCCAGGTCATCGAGTCCCGGTTTCGCCCCGCTCAATACCGCGACAACCGGCTTTGCCCGGCGCCCGTACATTTCAATAATGCTGTCGACTTCCATTTTCATGATATTGACCCACCAGTCGTCTCCCATGGGATTATCGTCGGAAACCTGCATGATAAGACAATCGAAATCCGGGCTCTCCATAAACAGCCGGTGCACCACGCCCACCTTTATCGCGTCGTCACCCCATATGGAGAAGTCGATAGGGTTGCTCAGCCAATCCCACAGGGCCGGCAATATGGATTTCAACTGGTCCCTCATCTCACGCGAAATCGGCGGCACCGATAGCCCGGCTTCTTCAGCCAGGTCAGCAGCCAGCACGCCTTTGCCACCACCACCACCCATGATCCCCACCCTACGGCCCCTGATCGGCGGCAACCAGGAAAACAGTGAAAGCAGGTTAACCATTTCTTCCAGGTCCTTCACCGAAACGACGCCGAATTGGTTAAAGGCAGTCTCCCAGACGTTGTGTGAACCGGCGATGGCCGCTGTGTGTGAGATTACGGCTCGGGTACCCGCGTTGCCCCTGCCACCCTTTATCGCGATAACCGGCTTATTCTGCGCAGCTCGCCTGATGGAGTTCAGGAACTTATGTCCGTTTTTTACTCCCTCGAAATAGGCAGCGATTATCTCCGTTTTAGGATCGTCCGCCAGGTAATCTATGATGTCGCTTTCGTCGATTTGAAGCCCGTTACCGTAACTTACGGCCTTGCTGAAGCGGATCCCCAGCAATGCTGCTGTCTGGATAAGCAGGGTTGCCGCCCCGCCGCTCTGAAAGACTACCCCCACGTTGCCGGGATCGGCAGGCAGACCATACGCGAAAGATATCCCTGCCTCGGGGCTGTAAACACCCATGCAATTGGGTCCGATCAGGTTGATCCCCAGCCGGGTAGCCTTTGTCTGTATCTCCCTCTCCAGATCCACAGCCTGCGGGCGCCCGGTCTCACTCAGGCGTGCCGTAAAAAGATGCACCACCTTCACATTTTTGCCAGAGCAATCATCCAGCAGCGGCAACACCCTGTCCGCTGATACACAGCAAATAACAAAATCAGCGTCACCCGGTATTTCTGCCAGGCTCGGGTATGCTTTCAGGCCCAGGACGGACTCTTTATGGGGATTGACAGGGTATATCGCGCCTTTGAAACCATAATCGAGGAGGTGCCTGAGGTAATGGTAACCAAAGGAAAAAGTCTGTTCAGATGCCCCGACTACAGCTACATGCCTGGGATAAAAAGCATAATCCAGCACGTGCCTGTGCCCCGGCATTAAAGGAACCATGAATCGATCGCCATTACCAAAAATATTATCCCAAGGTAGGGAAAGGCAGATAACTTATATACAATCCAGGCATTTTTCGATGTAGGCCTCATCAGCAAATGCAGGTTGGCGTATATCATGAGCAAGCTCATAACCAGGGTAACGCCCAGGTAAAGCAAGTGAAGTTTCCCCGGCAGAAAGTAAATCAGCAGGGCCACCACCGAAAGCGCGACGGATAAAACTGCCAGCAAGATTATTACGTCTTTATCCTTCCAGCTAAGCGGGAAATAATGCAGGCCTGCACTCTCATAGTCGCTGCGGTTCGCTATCATCAGGGTCCAGACATGTACGGGTATCCAGGCTGCAATCAGGCAAAAAAACAGTAAGGGCATGACATCGAAAGAAGGTTGGCCAGCCATGGCATACCACCCTATCAGCACGGGGGCGCTGCCGGCAATAATACCGAAATAGGTGCAGGAAATAGTCTTGCGCCAGATCGCCGAAGCCAGGATACCCGCTAACCCGATAACGAAACAGATGGGAGACAGTATCCACGCCAGGACCAACCCGGCCAGTATTAGCCCTATGATCAAGGGCAGGGCCTTTTGCGGCGGATTAATGCGTCCCGCTGCCAGCGCCCGGTGGCGGGTACGTTCCATCCTGGCATCTACATCCCTGTCCAGGTAGTTGGTCAGTCCATTGGCGCCTGCGCTCCCGCATGCCATGGCAGCAACAGCCAGCACAAATGTATTGACGGGAAAAGTATGGCCCAGCCCGGAGGCAGCTACTATCGCCGAACATGCCCCGATAAAAATCAGAAGGCTGGTCTCCCTGGGTTTCAGTACACCGACATAGTCGCTTATACTGGTATGCGGTTTCACAGTAACGCTCAACTTGTGTTTAGCCTTCGGATCGTTAATATCGTAATGCCAAAATAACCTTTATATCTTATAACCTTTTCATCTCTTCATCAAAATATGTTATGTCAACATGCTGCCTTATCACCGGTACAGGAACCTGGGATAAGGTTTTTCCATAAATTCCATGAGCACTATGGTTTCTGCGGTCATAAGGCCGCCCCCGGTCAGGTTCCCAAGTTTACCGTCGCCGAGGCTGAACAACAATTTCAGCAGGCCGGGTGATTCCGCCTGGTAATATTCAACGCGGGGTGACTCAATGCCCGCCAACTTTGCAGCACTGTCGATGGCTGCCTGAAGGCCGCCGAGCTCATCAACCAATCCTAAAGCCTTGGCCTGCACGCCGGTATATAATTGGCCGGTTGCCAGCTCCCTGACTTTTTCTTTCTCCATGTGGCGGCCCTCGGCGACTACACTTATAAACTGGTCATATGACTCGTCAGTTATGGTCTGCATGATCTGTACTTCTTCAGGGGTGAAATCGCGTGTCCCCGAAAACATGTCCTTGTATTTGCCGGCCTTTATAACCTCAATCTTGATGCCTATTTTGTCGAAGAGACCCTTTAGATTGGGTATCTCTGAGATGACCCCGATGCTTCCGGTAAGAGTCGAAGGTAATGCCAGGATCCTGTTGGCTTTAGCTGAAATGTAATACCCTCCCGATGCTGCTATCCCTCTCAGGCTCATGACTACCGGTTTCTTAAACTGATCCATCTCGTACACTATCTCCTGGCAAGCGCTGACCTGACCTCCCGGCGAATCGACCTGTATCACTACTGCCTTAACTGACGCGTCATCACGGGCCCGCAGCAGGTCATTGCGAACGCTCTCCGGCGTAATGACCCGGCCCCCAAACAATGAACTCTGTGATCCTTCCATAATAGGACCATTCAATGATATTACAGCTATCTTGCTCTCAACCGCGGAGCAGGAAATTATTGCCGGTAACACGAACAGTATTGCGACTAAACAAATCATTATCCTGGACATATTAGACCTCCTTATTACACTAACTCATCAGAGATAAAGCGGTTTCAATGCGGCCACGCAGTATCACGCTTCCAGCCGCTAACGGTAACGTAATTATAGGGAAGGACGTTCCTGTTGCGAAATCTGTCCTTCGGCGGCGATCTCGTCAAGGTGCGCCTGCAGTATGACTGTGGCAGCGGCGGCATCGATCTCCTTTTTCAGGCGCTCCCTCTTTTTACCAGCCTCCCGCAACATCTGGCCGGCAGTGAAGGAGGTAAGCCGCTCATCCTGCATCACGATTTCAACGGCAATGCGCTCGCGTATCCCGGCGGTAAACTCCATCACTTTGCGGGCCTGCTCGCCCACGGAGCCGTCCATCAGGTAGGGAAGACCTATCACCAGCCTGCCGATGCCGTGCTGCGCGACCAGCGCTGCTATCTCGAGTATAGCGGACTGATCGTCCTTCCTGACTACCGTTTTCAGGGGACTGGCCAATATCTGCGAAGGGTCGGATACTGCGACGCCGATCCGCCTGTCGCCGACGTCCAGTCCCATCATCCTATGCACAGCCAGCCTTCAGCAGCTCCTCGATCGCCGCGGGCACCCCATCGAGGGCTTCGCTGATTCTGGCACTGTCTTTGGCCCCGGCCTGCGCCATCTCCGCCTTACCACCACCGCTGCCACCCGCGACGGCCGATACTTTTTTAACCAGTTTGCCGCAGTGCACGCCCTTTGCAACGACATCCGGCGTCGCCGTGGCGATGAAAAACGGTTTATTATCGTAAACCGAGGCCAGC
>Ga0268277_1001606_pt1 | contig 14762 bp, 19 predicted proteins | sample saktaG_5_FD_190132 | JGI IMG/M metagenome (GOLD analysis project Ga0268277, IMG submission 190132) | Saline water microbial communities from Sakinaw Lake, British Columbia, Canada - sak_2010_1_5_50m | ecosystem: Environmental > Aquatic > Non-marine Saline and Alkaline > Saline ...
TAATATTAATTGTTGCCAAATACGGTTGGCAGTTGGTAAAGTATATCTGGAAGCGATAAAAAAAGATAAAAAAATCAGCCTAGTTGGCTGATTTTTATTTTAATTTATTTTTATAACTTCACAACCCACATCTTTTCCCGCAATTTTCATATTAAATACATCACCAACCTTGTGCCCGAGCAGAGCTTGGCCAATGGGGGAGGTGTAGGAAATAATTCCTTTAGCTGGATTAGTTTCCTCGGATCCAAGTATTTGATAAATTTTTTCTTGACCAGTAATTTTTATTGTCACTTGATGACCAATTTCAATCATTTTATTTTGACTGGTTTTGATTACAGTAGAGTGGTCAATTTGATATTCTAATTTTAACAGAGCACTATTGATTCCACGCAAACGTCTTTTGGCTAACTGGTACTCAACATTTTCTGAAAAATCTCCCAGCTCAGCCAACCGACTTACTTCTTTGGCAGCTGGTGGTCTTTTTTTCTTTAGGTTGGCAAAATCTCGCTTAAGTTCATCAAGTTTTTTTGCGCTAATAATTAAATCAAGATTGGGTGTAGAATATTTTCCCGGTTTTCTGGTTGGTAGTTGCATAATAAAAAGGCTTAAAAAGCTTGAAATGCTGAAAAGGCATTGGTTTATAATATTCTAGCACATAACTGGCAATTATGCCATAAAAGTGATAGAATGAAGATATAATTTATATCTATATATTATATTATGAACATATTTTTACCACTAGAGTCATTTTCCAATTGGTTTACCTATAACATATTAAATTTAACCCAAAATACTCATCTGGCTGACAGTGTTAATTTTTTTGTTTATGATGTTTTTAAAATTTTAATATTGTTAATTTTGGTAACACACTTGATGGGTTTGGTCCGCCACTATTTACCACTTGATAAATTCAAAACGTTTTTAACCAGTCATAAATTTTATGGAACCGATTATTTATTAGCTTCTAGTTTTGGTGCTCTTACGCCCTTTTGTTCGTGTTCCTCTATACCACTTTTTATTGGTTTTTTACAAGCCGAAATTCCACTCGGGGTCACCTTTTCTTTTCTCATCACCTCGCCACTTATAAATGAAATAGCAGTTGCTTTGTTTATTGGTTTGTTTGGTTGGAAAATTACAATCCTGTATGTTTTGGCTGGTCTTTTTGTTGGTGTGCTTGGTGGAATTATTTTACAAAAATTAAAGATGGAAAAATATTTAATTCCTTTTGAAGAACAGAAGAAAAAATGTTGTTGTGGTTGTAAAAAAGCCAAACCAAACAAAAAACAAATTTTATTAAATATCAGTAGTGAGGCTTGGGGGATAGTAAAGAAGGTTGTATTGTATATTATTGCTGGTGTGGCAGTTGGCGCAGTCATTCATGGTTTTGTACCAGAGAATTTTTTTGAAAGTTATTTGCAAACAGCCGGAATATTGGCAGTACCTCTAGCTGTAATATTAGCAGTACCACTTTATTCCAATGCTAGTGGGGTTATACCAGTTATACAGGCTCTTATTGCCAAAGGAGTTGGTATTGGTACTGGATTAGCATTTATGATGGCGGTTGTTGGTTTGTCTCTTCCTGAGGCAATGATTTTGAAAAAAGTTATGAAAACTAAATTACTTCTAACTTTTTTTGGGATTGTGACTTTGGGAATAATTTTTATTGGTTATTTGTTTAACATCATTTTATAATAATAAAATTTTTAATTTTAATTTAAAAATATGAAAACATTTTTAAAAATATTAGCGATCGTGGTAATTACAGTGATAATTTTAATTGTCGCTTTATTTGGCTATTTAATAATAAAAAATCCGTTTGGAACTGGTGATATTATAAAATCTTTGATATTTAAACAAGAGATGAGTGAAGAAGTTAAGCAAGAAAATATAGAAAAAAATGTAAATTATGATCACCCATATTTAAATGAAGAGCAGGAACAAAAAATAATTGATGCTGGTATTGATATTGAAAAAATACCTACTGAGATATCTCAGGAGCAAATTGATTGTGCTGTAGAAAAATTAGGAGAAGCCAGAGCCAAAGAAATAGAAGGTGGTGCCGAGCCAACTTCTTTGGAGATTCTAAAAGTATTGCCTTGTGCTGGTAAATAAACCTGTCATTGCGAGGAAGCCGATTCGCATCGGCTGACGAAGCAATCTCATGCATAGTTGCACAAAAGTATGATTAACAATTACTACGTATACATAATGACAAATAAAAAGAATGGCACATTGTATACAGGAATAACAAATGATTTGGTCAGAAGAGTTTGGGAACACAAAAAGAAGATAAAATCCAAAAGTTTTACTAGTAAATATAATTTACAAGATTTAGTTTATTTCGAAACTTATACTGATCCAGAAAATGCAATAATAAGAGAAAAACAATTAAAAGCTGGGTCTAGAACAAAGAAAATAAATTTAATAGAAAAAAATAATCCTGAATGGGATGATTTATCAGAAAAGTTTTGAGTATTAAAGACTGGGATTGCCGCGTCATCCTGTACTTCGTCAGGATTCCTCGCAATGACAGTACAAAAATTTTATATAAATATAATACAAACCTTATATATGAAAGAACAAAGACAAATCAAACCATTTCCAAAACCAATTTCCCTAAAAAAACTAATTGGCCCAAGTTTTATTATTTTGGCTCTTGGTTTAGGTTCAGGCGAAGTAATTCTCTGGCCTTACATGGTGGCAAATTATGGGATGGGAATTGCTTGGGGGGCTTTGCTCGGTATCACTTTTCAATATTTTATTAATATGGAAATTGAACGTTACTCATTGGTAAAAGGAGAAAGCGTGTTTGTGGGAATTAATAAAATTTTTAAGCCAGCGGTGTATTGGTTTATTTTTTCTACTTTTATTGGTTTTGGTTTACCTGGTATTATTGCCGCTTCGGCCAAAGTTACTGCCGTAATATTTGGCTTAGAAAGCTTCAAATGGCTGGCAATTGGCTTTTTATTTTCTATAGGTATAATTTTAAGTGTTGGAAAAACAGTTTATGGTATGATGGAACGTCTCACTAAAACAATAATTTTGGTAGGCGTGCCATTTATTTTTATTTTAGCAATTGTTATTAGTACAAAAGCTGATTGGAACGCTTTGTTTTCCGGTATGATTGGCAGGGGAGATGGTTTTTGGTTCCTGCCGTCTGGAATTAGTTTAGCTGTTTTTTTAGCCGCCTTTGCCTATTCGGGTGCTGGAGGAAATTTAAATTTAACCCAATCAATTTATGTGAAGGAAAAGGGTTATGGTATGGGTGCTTATTCACAAAAAATAGCTGGTTTATTCGCAAAAAAGCAAAAAACTCAAATTAAATTAGCAGGTGAAGAGTGTAAATTAAATCCAGAAAATATCAAAAATTTTAAGAAATGGTGGAAACTTGTTAGTATTGAACATCTATTTGTTTTTTGGTTTATAGGAGCTTTATCTATGATGATGCTAATGATTTTGTCTTATGCCACTACCCATGGTTTAAGCAGTAATGCTGAAGGTATTAATTTTGTTATTAGTGAAGGTTTGGTAATTGGTAATAAGTTATTTTCTTTTACTGGTACTTTGTTTTTAATAGTGGTTGCTATAATGTTATTCCAAACTCAGCTTGGTGTAATGGATTCTACTTCGCGAATTATGGCTGAAAATTTAGCAATTAGAAAATTAGACGACAGAAACTCGAAGAGAATAAATCTTTCTAAAATTTATTTTGTTTTTGTTTGGGCACAGATTGCCTTTGGTATTATTTTATTTCTGTTTAATATTTATGAACCAAAAACTTTGATAATACTTGGAGCAGTAATAAATGCCTTTGCTATGTTTGTCCACATTGGACTTGTCTTCTGGCTCAACCATAGTGTTTTACCAAAAGTATTCCGTCCTAGTTGGATTAGAAAAATTATTATGATTGTAATATTTTTATTTTTTGGATTTTTTAGTGCTTTGGTTTTGGCAGATAAACTTGGTTTATTATGAAGAGTTTTAAAATAATAATTTCGGTATTTATTATAGCTTTAATTGGCCTATCGACTTTTTTTTATTTTAGTATAAAAAAAGATGAGGTGAATAATGAAAATTTATCTATTCTTCATAAGTTTAATTTAAGTGAAATTATTGCGCCAATAAAACAAAAAGAAATTATATTACCATCAGACAAGTTAAGTTTGCTTTTTACTGGCGACATAATGTTGGATCGGGCAGTATGGTTGAAAACAATAGAGGCGGGAGATTATTTTTATCCTTTTAAAAATCTAGATTATTTTTTTGATTATGATTTAAGAATTGGAAATTTAGAAGGTGCTATTACAAACTTCAAATCAATATCAAACGGAACTGGGGGTAGTAGATTTTTCTTTACTTTTTCTCCTGAGTTTTTGCCAGCTTTTAAAAAATATTTTTCTATTTTTGATTTGGCTAATAACCATACTGATAATTTTGAGGCAACCGGATTAAAACAAACTAGAGATTTTTTAATTGAATCTAATATTAATTATTTTGGTGACCCAAATAATGTAAAAGAAAATTTATCTATTATAATTGAAAAAAATAATATTAGAATCGGATTAATTGGTTATAACGCTTTGGTAGCAAACGGACTTACAAATATTTTGTTGGAAATAAATAAAATCCGTCCGCTGGTAGATTATTTAATAATTATGCCACATTGGGGGACAGAATATGCCACTGATAAAATAAATTTTTTTCAAAGAGATACTGCTCACCAATTAATTGACGCTAGTGCTGACATTATTATTGGTACTCATCCTCACGTTATTCAACTAATTGAAGAATATAATGGTAAATTAATTTTTTATAGTTTGGGAAATTTTATTTTTGACCAATATTTTTCTACCGAAACTCAGCAAGGATTGAATTTAGCAATTTATTTGGAAAAAGGGAATAGTATAACTGCAAATTATAAGTTATTACCCATAGAAATAGATAATAATTCTCAACCAGCCTTGGCTTCTGATGGTGTTAGAAATAAAATAATAGATTCTTTGTCTAATTTGTCTGATCTTAGCACATCCACTAAAAAAGTATTATTTGAATAAAAAAATAACACCTAATAGTGTTTTTATTTTTCAGGGGCAACTCGGTTAGAAGTTGCCCCTTTCTCTCCCTATTCACCATGTATTACTGGTGGAGTCAATTTGTTTTCGCAAATTTCCTCCATTTCGGGCAACGGTTCGACTATTGTATCGTAGTCAGAATAGTTATCTCGAATATCAAAAATGTCGTAGCAATCCACTCGTTGCCCAGTGTGTTTGGCGACTTCTCTGATCAGATCATCTAAGTGGTAGTAGACAGGTGGCTGACAGTCAAAGCTATTACCACCAAAAGAACCAAACAGTTCACCGAATTTGTAAATATAGATAGCATGGCCACTCCAAAGCTGGTGTTTGTTACCCATAAATACCGCAATGGGTGGAAATTTGTAATCCTCCAAAAAACGCGCAATGACAAAGACTACTGTCACGCACTTAACAGTGACTTCAATCTCTGGAAAATCTGTTGGGTTCCAGATAACCGCCGGTCCATAGAGTGGGCCATACGGATCCTGAGGAATTTTCAGTACATCCACTACCATCTCTTCCAGATGGTAGAACAACACTGACTCTTCTAAGGAAAAATCTGGCCCATTAGGAATCTCCTCTTCCTGAAGGGTAATCGGGTTGAAGTAAAGATCATCTACAGCACAACCCCCAACCAGGCTGTGCAACAGAACAAAAAGAACAACAGTTGTTTTTTTCATCCCTTGCCTCCACACTGATGAGGGTTAAACATACTGATATATGTATTGAAACATATCTAAATAAAGTTGTCAATAAAAAACACTCCGTTTTTCAACCGAGTGTTTTATTAATTTTTCCTCCGCTTTCCGTAATAAATAATTAATTATATACTACGGAATGGGGCGGAGGATGGGAGAATTTCCCGAGGTGCCCCCTAGTGACAATATCTGGTTTGGGAGGGTGGTGGTGGACAGAAGTTGTCTAGCCGATAGTAACTTTCGGCTTGGGCAATTTCAAAAATGAATTTTAGGTGAGCCTCGCTGGTAGCCTGGGTGTGGTTGGGGTGTCGGGTAATTCCCAACAACATCTTTTTGATCCAGAGTACACTCTGTCCTCGACGAGCCAAATTGATGGCTTGTTTGGTCAAGCGAACAATACTTCGGATAAGCCTCTGTTCTTCTTCTGGCGTCAACACATCCCACTTTTCTGGTGGAGCAGGTGCGTATGCCAATCTGTATAAGCTAAGTCCGGTATCTTCTGAATCACTCATCGTCCTCTCCATTAATAGGGTTGGTGGGGTTGTAAGGACCAATTCTCTTTACTTAAAATATAATACATCTAAATAATAAAGTCAATGACAGATTTTTAAATTTATGATATAATAATGACCACCAAACTTAATTAATTAAACCTAAATAATTTACTTATGCAAGACATCCAAGAAATCTTTAATCGTATTCAAGTAGCCAAGAAAAAACAAAAAGATATAAAATCAGCCTACAAAGACGCACTAGCTACATCTTTGGAATATCAAGAACTGACTGAAAAAATGAGAACCATGCGAGAAAATAAAAAACGAATAGAACAAGCAACCAGAGAACAATTTTCTGGTGAATTTATAAAATTAGATGATTTAAAAATTGACATTGAATCTGATCAAGAAATATTAAATGATGTTGCTTTGAATAAAATAATGAAAGGGGAGTCTATCGCAATAAAAGATGAGTATGATAATGAATATGAACCTTTATTTTCAGTGAAGTTTAAGAAGGTTTAGCTAAGTTGGCCAAGTATATTAAGTAACTAGGTTTGCTAAGTTATTAAAATAATATATTGAAGATATAAAAAACACGGAAGAAAGTATTTTCTTTTTTTTGAAACTATGCTACAATAGGCACCACTAAACTAATAAACATTTATGTCAAAAGAAGTTGTACTCGATATTGAAACTATTGGCGATATAAAAGATTTTCAAAATTTAAAAATCACTGTTGTTTCTATTTATGAATATGAAACTGATAAATATAGATCATTTGAAGAACATGAATTGGGTGAACTTTGGCCAATTTTGGAAAAAGCTGAAAGAACGATTGGTTATAATAGTGAACATTTTGACATGCCAATTTTAAACAAATATTATGCTGGTGATTTGATGAGTTTTCCTCATCTAGATCTACTAAAAGTTATAAAAGATACCAATGGTAAAAGATATAAATTAAATGATGTTGCCAAAGCTACTTTGGAAAATACTTTCAAAAGCGCCGATGGTCTGGAAGCAATAAAATGGTGGCAAGAAGGTAGAAAAGAAGATGTAAAAAAATATTGTGAGCAAGATGTAAAAGTGACCAAAGAAGTTTACGAATACGGACGAAAAAATCGTATGTTGTATGTACAAAATTTAACTGGAGAATTACAGCCAATTGCTGTTAATTTTGAACCAGCTAAAAATGTTTTAAATACTAATGGTCAAGTGGGTGGAAGTATTAATTTGACTTTGCCATTTTAGATGTGAAACATTTGACACGCGACATCTGACATTTGACAAACAAAAAAATCGATCTCTCTGGTCGATTTTTTAAATAAAAAAATAATTTCAGTCCCTCCCCCTGTTAGGGGGAGGTTACGTGTCCGCCGAAGTGGTGGAGGAGGGGGTGGATGTCAGAGGCAAGCAACTTTCGTTTTTATAAAATCAAAGATATATAGTCTTCGACATGCTACCCCTCCCTAACCCTCCCCTAACAGGGGAGGGGACACGATTGTATTTGACAACTTTTTTAAAATATTATATCATACTATCTGAGTATTATTTATAGCCTTTCAAGCCTCTCCGGCATTTTAGGCCTTTCAAGCATTAAAAAATATGCTCCAATTTACCAAAGAAGTTGATTATGGTTTGCAGTTAGTTATTGCCCTGGCCAAAAGCGAACAGGGGGAATTGTTAAGTTTGCGAACTTTTTCCAAAGATAGTGGTATTTCTTTTTTATTTTTACAAAGAATAGCTAAAAAATTAAAAGACGCTAATATTATTGAGGCAGTCAAAGGTGCACAGGGTGGTTATATTCTGAAAAAAAATCCTTTAAAAATTTCTTTGAAAGAAATTGTTGAAGCTTTGGAAGGGGAGTATGCAATTGTTAATTGTTTGCGAAAAAAATGTCAGTGTCAGCACGAACAAAATTGTTCATCAGTTAAGATTTTTAAAAAAATAAATGAACAATTAATTAGTTATTTAAACAAAACAATGTTAGCTGATTTTATTTAAAATATGTTTCCCCAAAAACCCCAAAATAAAAAACTGGTATATTTAGACCATGCGGCCACTACTTACGTTGATCCAGAAGTAAAAGCCGTTATGGAACCTTATTATACAGAAAAATTTGGTAATCCATCTGGCTTGTATAAGATTGGACGAGAAGTAAACGGCGCAATCAATGAAGCACGTAGAAAAATCGCTGAAATTTTGCATGCTTTACCTGATAATATTATTTTTACCGGTGGTGGAACTGAGTCAGATAATCTGGCTATTTTTGGCATTGCTTACAAACATCAGGAAAAAGGCAAACATATTATATCTACAAAAGTAGAACACCATGCTGTCTTGCATCCTTTGGAAAAACTTGCTAAACAAGGATTTGAAATTACTTATTTAGATGTAGATGAATTTGGTCAAATTAATTTAAAACAATTTAAGGATGCTCTACGACCCGATACTATTTTGGTTTCCATCATGTCTGCTAATAATGAAATCGGTACAATCTATCCAATTGCTGATGTGGGAAAAGAAATTTTGAAATGGCACAAAGTTAATAATACACCCTATCCATATTTTCATAGTGATGCATGTCAGGCAGCTGGAGTTTTGGATTTGGATGTTGAAAAACTTCATGTTGATTTGTTGACTATAAATGGCAGTAAAATTTATGGGCCAAAAGGAGTGGGGACTTTGTATAAAAGAAGAAATGTAAATATTGAGCCTTTAATTTTGGGAGGTGGGCAAGAGATGGGTTTGCGATCTGGTACTGAAAATGTGCCAGCGATTGTCGGGTTAGCCAAAGCCCTAGAGTTGGTTCAAAAAAACAGAGAAGTTGAAAACAAAAGATTAATTGAACTCAGACAATATTTTTGGGAAGAACTACAAAAAAAAATAAATAAAATAAAACTTAATGGACCCCAGTTTCATTCTGCGGATTGCGCCGGGCAGGCCAGTTTGGATAAATTAGAAAGGCTACCCAACAACCTCAATGTGACGTTTTTAGATATTGAAGGTGAAGCTATGTTATTATATTTGGATGAATATGGAATTGTGTGTTCAACTGGTTCGGCCTGCACTTCCACTTCACTTGACGCTTCTCATGTTTTAAGAGCTTGTGGTATGCCCTATGAATATGCCCACGGCAGTTTACGTTTTACAATGGGTAAATGTAATACCAAAAAAGATATTGATTATGTTATGAAATATTTACCGGGAATAGTAGAGAAGTTGAGAGAGATTTCGCCAGTGAATCTCGTCAATCCCGAAAATACACGAAGTGATTGAGGGATCTTTCTTACCTCCGTCATTTCTAAAATGCAAAGTAATTACATTAAATAAATTCGAGATAGGAAAGATCTCTCCTCATTTATTTTCGCTCACGCTCAATAAATTCGTTCGAGATAAATTGAAATTATGACAAATCAAACACCAAAAATTCACGACAAACAAGGTAACACCTGGCTTTACTCAGACGTAGTCAAGGATCATTTTTTTAATCCAAAAAATTTAATGCCTCAAGGAGAGGAAGATAATTTTCAAGCTGATGGCATGGGTCGAGTTGGAAGTCCGGCTTGTGGTGACGAAATGGTAGTTTGGATAAAAGTAAAAAATGATAAAATTGTAGATTGTAAATGGCAAACTTTTGGTTGTGGTAGTGCCATTGCATCAACATCAATGATGTCGGAAATGGTATTGGAAAATGGGGGAATAAAAATAGAAGATGCTCTAAAGATTACACCGCAAGATATTTTAAAACGTCTAGGTGGTTTGCCACCAAATAAGATTCATTGTTCAGTTTTGGGTGATCAGGCTTTAGAAAAAGCTATTAAAGATTATTTTACAAAGACAGGACAAAGTGATAAAATTAATTAAGTTAAATAAACCAAATTTAATTCTAAGAAAGATCCCTCCTCATTCATCTGCGCTCACGCTTGATGAATTCGTTCGGGATTAATTGAAAAATATGAAATGTACAATAAACGAAGAACTTTGCATTGGCTGTGGCACTTGTCCCGCTGTTGCTCCAAATAGCTTTGCTATGAATGATGACACCAACAAAGCCGAAGCTATCAATCCACCAGCCGATACTGATGAAACTGTAAAAATGGCAGTTGATTCATGCCCAACTGGAGCGATTAGTTGTGAAGAAAATTAAGGAATAAGGAGTAAAGAATAAGGAATAAACAAAACCGTCGAAAGGCGGTTCTTTTATTTGTCTTGACTAATAATAATTTTTCTGACATAATTTAAATGGTTCTTTTCACAACCCAAAATAAGGATGGGGGCTACCATGAAAATGAATTGGTATATAATGAAGAATATTATGTATGTGATTGTTCTTGCAATATTAGTTGCTTTCTTTATTCTTGCAGACAAGGCAGGAATCAAGGCAGTGATTGGTTGCTTGGGGTTACTCCTGTTTTCTGAATGGACATATCTTATAGATGAACAAGAAATAAAAAGGAGGAGGATTGTTGCTGAGAGATGGAATCAGATCGATGATCCTAGATAGTGGCTAATCTAGATCCATTGCAGATAGGAGGGTCAAACAAGTGAGGGAATCGTGGGCGGTGCTAGTTTTAGGCCGCCCTTGTCTTTTTAAATACTTTACCCTGCATTATTTTCAAAATAGTGAGGTGTTTACTTTTTCGCTAGAATTGGTATAATTATAAATAATAACCAAGATACAAAATATAGATAATTTCCAAATTTAAATTAGTAAATATTTGATTTCAATATTGGAATTTATAATTTATTTGTTTCTTGTATCTTGTGTCTTTTAACTATGTCAGGAACACTCTACATCGTCACCACACCGATTGGTAATTTGGGCGACATTACTCTTCGTGCACTGGAAACACTCAAAAGTGTTGATTTAATTTTGTGCGAAGATACCAGAGTGACGAGTAAACTTTTGGCACATTATAATATATCCAAATCACTCTCCAGCTATTATGAACATAGCACTGATAAAAAAGTTAATGAAATAATTAAACAATTAGAAAATGGCCAAAATTTAGCATTGGTGACTGATGCCGGAACACCGGGCATAAGTGATCCAGGGAGTGAATTAATTACCAAAGCAATAAGACAATATAACAATATAACAATAATTCCAATACCCGGAGTAACAGCGCTAACAACCGCATTATCTATATCTGGTTTTAACACTTCTAAATTTCTTTTTCTTGGTTTTCCACCTCACAAAAAAGGTAGACAGAAATTTTTTCAAGAAGTTGCCAACACAAAATACACTGTTGCTTTTTATGAATCATGTCATAGAATAAAAAAAGCCCTCAAAGAATTGGAGGGGGTACTTGACAAAAGTGCTAAAATGTGTATATGTCGGGAATTAACTAAGAAGTTTGAAACAATATATAGAGGAACAATTGAAGAAATTATGCAAATAGATATTAAAGATAAGGGAGAATTTGTGGTAATAGTATCGAAATAGATACACGAATCTAACGAATCTAATAGATCAAAACGAATTCGTTTATATTCGTTAAATTAGTTTAATCTGTGTATCTATAAATAATTAAAATAATTCGTAATTCATCACAACAAAAGCTATGAACTCCGAACTCCGAACTCCGAACTATTATATAACAACCACCCTCCCTTATGTAAATGCTAAACCGCATATTGGTTTTGCGTTGGAAATAATTCAGGCGGATGCGTTAGCTCGCTACCAAAGACTTCTTGGCAATGAAGTTGTTTTTAATACAGGCACTGATGAACATGGTTTAAAAATTTATCGCAAAGCTGAAGAACTGGGTATCTCACCACAAGCATATTGTGATGAATGGGCAGGGAAATTTGATGCATTGAAAAATACTTTAAATTTATCTTATACTAATTTTATTCGCACGACCGACAAACACCATGAAAAAGCTACACAAAAATTTTGGGAATTATGTTTGGCAAATGGAGATATTTACAAAAAAAAATATCAAGTAAATTATTGTGTTGGTTGTGAATTGGAAAAAACTGATTCTGAATTGGTGGATGGAAAATGTCCAGTCCATCCAAATTCAGATTTGGAAATTATTGATGAAGAAAATTATTTTTTTAAATTTTCTAAATACCAAGAACCGCTTCTTGAAATGTACAAGGCTAATCCTAATTTTGTCGTACCTCAACACCGATTTAATGAAATTACAAAATTTGTAGAACGAGGTTTGCAAGATTTTAGTATTTCACGTATCAAAGAAAAAATGCCCTGGGGTGTACCAGTACCAAATGATGAAACCCAAGTAATGTATGTTTGGTTTGATGCCTTGGTAAATTATATTTCTACTTTGGGTTGGCCCACCTCCGCTCATTCGGAGCTACGGCGTGGCAAGCCCACTCTGTTTGATGAATTTTGGCCAGGAATTCAAGTGGCAGGAAAAGATAATCTTCGTCAGCAAACTGCTATGTGGCAAGCTATGTTATTGTCAGCCAATCTTCCTACATCCAAACAAGTCTTTATCCATGGTTTTATTACTTCAGAAGGACAAAAGATGAGTAAATCTCTTGGTAATGTCGTGGATCCATTTGAAATTGCAGAAAAATATGGCGTAGATGCCCTGCGTTATTATTTGCTCGGCGCAGTACCTTCCTATGATGATGGTGATTTTAGTATTGAAAGATTTGAAGATTTTTATACCGCACATCTTGTTAATGGGGTGGGAAATCTTACTGCAAGAATTATAACGTTACTTGAAAAATATAATGACAACAAAGTTCCGCAGTTAGCAGTTACCCAAAGGGCATCAGTATACTCTGATAACAGATACCAGATAACAGGTTTTTGGAACCAATATGATGATGCACTGAATAAATATAATTTTGAAGAGTGTGTAAAATTTATAAATGAATTTGTAAAAGAATTGGATACTTTAATTTCAAACGAAAAACCTTGGGAAAAAGCCAAAAATGGTGAAGATATTTCTGGAATTCTTTATCAACTAGCCGAAGGTCTACGTCATATTGCAGTTGCTCTACTTCCCATAATTCCGCAGTCCGCTGAAGAGATTTTAAAACAACTGGGGACAAATGACTTGAGTCATGACTGGGGAAAATTGTTAGAAGGTGGTATAATAAAAAAAGGAGAGATCCTCTTTCCTAGATTAACTAAATAGAACACGGATTTAACAGATTAAACTGATTTGAACGGATATATAATAAAATATTTGTTATAATTCGTTAAATTAGTTAAATCTGTGTTCTATTAACTAAAATCCTATGGGCCTATTCGACGTAATATTATTAATAATCATCGCCGGCTTCGCTATGTTCGGCTTCTGGTTTGGCTTAATTCACACCGCTGGATCTCTAATTGGTACTGTCGCTGGTGCTTATCTAGCTAGCCGTTGGTATGAACCAATGGGAGCATGGCTCGCAAATGTCACTGGTTGGGAAGGTAATGTGCCAAAAGTAGTGATGTTTATCATAGCTTTTGTGGTAATAAATAGATTAGTAGGGTTTGGTTTTTGGGTTTTTGAAAAAACAACCGATATTGTCACTAAATTACCATTTATAAAAGGTTTGAATAGATTTTTGGGGATGATGCTTGGTTTGTTTGAAGGTATTTTGACTCTAGGTTTGATTTTTTACTTTATAGATAAAGTACCATTGTCAGAATATTTTATGGGTAATATGGCTGACTCTTTTGTTGTTCCATTTTTGATCAAGACTGCCGGTATTTTAGTGCCACTTTTGCCTGATGCTTTAAAATTATTAGAAGACTCAGTTGATTATATTGAAAACGTTGTTCTATAAAACAGAAAGCCCCACCGATTTGTGGGGCCTCCTCCTTGCAAAGAGCGAACGTGGGTTTTGTCCCCCGACAGAATGTCGGGGTTTTTGGTACAGAATGTACCTTGAAGTGGAAATTCTAGTGACCGGAAGGATGAACCCTAAGCCAACCAACGGGAAATTCATTTTTCAGAAATTCCCCAGACACGAAGATCCCACATTTGGAGTTTTTACCACCGCTGTCAGCAAATTTGACAACACCAACTCCGAAGGCCTCTGACAGCATCAACGTTAGCCTGTTCCTTGCATCATTGAGACGACCCCTACTTCTCACCTCATCAGCAGTGATCGGTCTCCCATCCCTCCCTTCGATGGTAAATCTGAAGTTAAATCCCTCCAGATTTTGACCTTTGCGAAACGAGCCATTGATGTTACCTTCCCGATACAACACCAGAAACACACCGGGAAGATTTGTTTCCAAACACAACTTTTTTTCTTTTCTCATATCCGTCCCCCATAGTTGAAAAGATAAATAAACAATACAATATATATTATAAAAAGTCAATATGAAATTAATAGACTCCCATTGCCATCTTCAATTTAATGGCTACAAAGATGATTTTGCTGAGGTGTATAAAAGATGTCTTGAAAAAGACATGATTTTGAATGTGGTTGGTAGTCAAAAAGAAACCAGTGAACGAGCTGTACAGTTGGCGGAAAAATATGAAAATATTTATGCCACAATTGGTTTGCAT
>Ga0268277_1001607_pt1 | contig 14760 bp, 8 predicted proteins | sample saktaG_5_FD_190132 | JGI IMG/M metagenome (GOLD analysis project Ga0268277, IMG submission 190132) | Saline water microbial communities from Sakinaw Lake, British Columbia, Canada - sak_2010_1_5_50m | ecosystem: Environmental > Aquatic > Non-marine Saline and Alkaline > Saline ...
GTCGGTCAGCGCGGGGGGCGCGCAGACATAGCCGAGGCGGAAGCCGGTCATGGACCACGCCTTGGAAAAGCCGTTGAGAAAGATCGTCCGCTCCCGCATGCCGGGCTGGGAGGCGATAGAGACGCGATCCCCTTCATAGGTCAGTTCCGAATAGACCTCGTCCGTGTAGACCAGCAGGTCGTGCCGGATGGCGAAAGCGGCCAGCGCCTCGACATCGGCCTGCCGCAGGGTGGCGCCGGTGGGGTTGTTGGGGAAGTTCAGGAAAAGGCCGCGGGTGCGCGGGGTCAGTTTCTTTTCGAGTTCCCCGACCCGCAGGCGGAAGTCATCGGCGCGGTACGTGGCCACCGGCACGGGTACGGCATGCGTCGTGCGGATCAGCGGGGCGTAGGCGACAAACGCCGGTTCATGGTAGAGCACCTCGTCACCCGGCGACAGGGTGGCGCGGAACGCGAGATCAAATGCCTCGCTCACGCCGACCGTGACAACGATCTCGGTTTCCCAGTCGTAGCGGACCTGAAAAGCGCGTTCGGTGTAGGCGACGATAGCCTGGCGCAGCTCGGGGGTGCCGAGGTTAGAGGTGTACCGGGTGGCGCCCGCCTCGATCGCCTCGATGGTCCGTGAACGGATATGCCACGGCGCGGCGAAGTCGGGCTCGCCGATACCCAGCGAGATCACATCCTTGCGACTCGCGACAATGTCGAAAAAGGCACGGATGCCCGACTTGGGCAAATCACGCACATGCGGGGCAACGAAATTACGGACAGATGGGGAGGCGTTGGTCATGTTCTTCACCGGTCATGAGGACCCCTTGGTCCTTGTAGGTTTTCAGCATAAAGTGGGTGGCGGTTGAGAGCACCCCGTCGATCGGAGCGAGTTTGCCGCTGACAAATCCCGCGACTTCTTGGAGGTTGCGACCTGTCACGAACAGGAGGAGGTCAAAACCGCCCGACATCAAAAAAATCGAGACCACCTGCGGAAATCCGCCGATTCGTTGCGCGATGCGGTCGAAACCGCCCTCGCGCTCGGGCCGGATGCGCAGTTCGATCACGGCGCAGACATCGTTGTGATCCGCGATGATGTCGGTGTTGATCACCGCCTGATAGGCGCGGATCACGCCGGATGCCTCCAGCGCGGCGATGCGCGCGCGCACATCATCCACGGTGGTGTTCAGCATCATCGCAAAGGTCGCGTCAGTCTCCCGCGCGTTTTGTTTCAACAGGTCCAGTAGGGCATCCATGGCAGTCTCCGGGTCGCATGTCATCCGCGTCACGGGCGTGAGGCGGCGTGGCGTACAGTTTCCTCTGAAACGGGCCGGAATGTCAAGTCCGCCGCATCGAGCGTCGCAATTCTCAATATGGAGATGCAACCATCGACGTCGGCGTCGGGGTCGGGGTCGGTATCGGTATCGACAAAACAAAGGGTTTTCGACCCCGATACCGATACCGACCCCGACCCCGAAGACCCCATCACGCTCATATTTAGAATTGCTGATCGAGTGTCGCGACCCACTTCAGAATGGCGGTGCGGATGGCATCGTCGTCGGCGAGGCCGGAAGCGACCTGTTCCAGATCGGCGCACATGCGCTCAATCTCGAACGCGGGGCGCCGGGGACCTTTGCCGACAAAGACGCGGGCGTGATCGGTTTTGTCCGCCGTCGTGTCGCTGATATCGAGTTCCTCATGCACCTTCTCGCCGGGTCGGATTCCCGTGTAGGTAATGGCGATGTCTTCGTGCGGACGGAGCCCGGAAAGCCGGATCATCATCTCGGCCAGGTCGCGGATTTTGACGGGCGCGCCCATGTCGAGCACAAAAATCTCGCCGCCGGCCGCGCGCGCGGTCGCGTGGAGCACCAAGCGCACCGCTTCACGGGGGGTCATAAAATAGCGCGCCATGTCGGGATGCGTGACCGTGACCGGGCCGCCAGCCTTGATCTGCTCGCGGAACAGCGGGACGACCGATCCCGACGAACCGAGCACATTGCCGAAGCGGACCGCGCAGAAGCGGGTGGCGCTCGCGCCGTTCAAGGCCTGGATGACGTGTTCGGCCAGCCGTTTGCTTCCGCCCATAACCGAGACCGGATGCACCGCCTTGTCGGTCGAAATCAGGAGAAAGCTCTGCACCTGGTGCTGGCTCGCCAGCAGGCCGAGGCGCCGCGTCGCCAGCACATTGTTCCGTACAGCTTCGCCCGGGTTGGCCTCCATCAGCGGCACGTGTTTGTGCGCGGCGGCGTGCAGGATGATGTGCGGCCGATGGCAGGCGAGGACGGCGTCCATGCGCGCCGTATCGCCCGCATCGGCGAGGATCGTGGTAATGGGAATGTCGCGCGTCCCGGATCGCATGTCGCGTTCAATCTCGTAAAGGGCGTTCTCGGCGCGCTCGATCAGCACCACGTGCGCCGGACCCATACGGGTGACCTGGCGGGCCAGTTCGGCGCCGATGGTGCCGCCGGCGCCGGTCACCAGCACGCGCTTGCCGCTGAAAAACGCCCGGGCGGCCGGATCGTCCAGCACGCCTTCCGCGCGGCCGAGAAGATCGGTGATATCCATTTCGCGGAGACGGTTGACGGTGACGCTGCCGGTGATGACCTCATAATAGTCGGGGACGATGCGGACGGGCACGCCGCACCGTTCACAGCAGGCGGTCACGCGTTCGATGAGTTCGCGGGGCGCGCGTACCATGGTGACGATGACCTCGTCAACCGCGTGGCGGATCACCAGTTCGTCGAGCCGGTCAACCGTACCGAGTACACGGACGCCCTGCAGCAGGGCCCGCTGCTTGGCGGGTGCATCGTCGACGAAGCCAATGACGCGGATGCGCCGGCTCTGGTGTTGCAGCATTTCACGCAACACCTGGTTACCCGTCGCGCCCGCGCCGACCAGAAGCACACGCCGGAGCGGACCGCGTCCTCTCCCGGCGCCGTCGGCTCCTGAGGCGATCCGCCAGAACGAGCGGAAGAGCAGCAGCCCTCCCAAAACAAAGACGCCATTGAGGATGACGACGCCCACGGGCATCCGGATGGAAACACCTGCCGGAAGCGGGGCCATGACGGGGATGAGGACGAGAGCCACCAGACCGACGGCATAAACAAACCGGGGGACATCGTCCACGCCGATGAATCGCCAGATGAGCCGATAACAGCCGAAGGCGGCGAGCGCCGCGATCTGGAGGGATGCCAGCATCGCAAAATGGAGGCCGATGCGGGCGGCCTCGACGTGGATACGCGGCCAGTCAAAATTGTAACGCAGGGCGTACGCGGCAAAGAGTGCGACGGCCATGATGGAAAGGTCTGCGGCAAACGGCGCCGCGGCGCACATCCGTTCCGCCGCGTGCTTTCGCGGCAGGCCTGAGTCCGGGGACGTTGACATCATATGACCTCGTGATTCACGTATTTACAACAGCGCGTGTTACGCATTACGAAGCATGGCAAAGGCGTGCGGAAGCGAGCGGGAGATATCGAGCGCCGTCAGGGCTTCCTGACTTTCGCTCCACATGGCGAAATCACCGGCGGTACCATGCAGCCAGACGCCCAAACGGGCGGCATCCAACGTCGGCATCTTGCGCGCGGCCAGGGCGGCAATGATACCGGTCAGCACATCGCCGCTGCCACCCGTCGCCATGCCGGGATTTCCGGTAATGGTGATCCACGGGGTGCTCTCCGCTTCGCAGACCAGCGTGCCGGCCCCTTTGAGGACGGCAATGCCGCCATAGCGCGTGGCCAGGGTGATTACGGCCCCCGGGCGGTCGGCCTGGACGCCGGTGGGCGTGATCCCCAACAGCCTCGCCGCCTCGCCGGGGTGGGGCGTGATGATCACCCGTTCCGGATGGCGAAGGGTGACGCGGGGAAGGACGTTCAGGGCATCGGCATCGAGGACCAGGCGACCGGAATACCGATCGAGCACCCATTGCACCACGTCACGGGTGGTATCGGAAGCCGTCATGCCCGGACCCATGGCGATGCAGTCAAAGTCATCCAGTGATCGGCCCCAGCGTTCGAGCGCGCCCACGGTGATCACGCCGTCGGGTGCATCGAGCGGAAAGACCATCGCTTCCGGGGTATGCGCCGCCAGCGCCGGGAGGGCTTCGGGAGGCACAGCCACGGTGACCAGTCCGGCACCGGCGCGCAGCGTCCCCGATGCTGTCAGCGCGGGCGCGCCCGAGTACCCGCGGGCACCCGCGATGATGCCGACATGCCCGAAGAGGCGCTTATGGGCGAATTCCGGACGGGGAGGCAGGAGACGGTTCAGTTCGGGCGCGGCAATCAGTTGAATCGGGTCCTCCGCATCGTGTTCCACCTCGTCCCCGAGCGCCTCATGGATACCGATGTCGGCGACGACGACATGCCCGAGGCAGCTTTGTGCCACCGGATTGAGAAACCCGACCTTGGGATAGGCGAAGGTGACGGTAATATCGGCGACGACGGCATCTCCGGCGACCGCGCCGGTGTCGGCATCCACGCCACTGGGGATGTCGATCGCGACGACAATCGCCCGTTTGTGGGCTGATCGAATCCAGCGAATGGCTGCCGCCGCGACACCCTTCGGCGCCCCGTGTCCGCCGGTGCCGAGGAGACCGTCCACAATGATTCCGGTCAGCGGCAAGCGGGCTGTGACTTTGCCTTCGCAGGCCGCGTCCTCCCAGTCACGCTCATCCGCGAGCACCTGATGGACGATCCCCGCGGCATGAAGATCGTTCCACGCCTCGTGAGCGTCCCCCTCCAATTTGGACGGGAGGCACGTCATGAGCACGCCGACATGCCAACCGCTCTCGTGCAGGTGGCGCGCGGCCACCAGCGCGTCTCCGCCGTTGTTGCCCGTGCCGGCCACAAATGTCACACGGCGATGCTCGTTGCGCACGGACGCGAGCTGTGCGACCACTTGCGCGACGGCCAGACCGGCACGACTCATCAACACCATGCCCGAGCTTTTCCGCTCGATGATCATCCGCTTGTCAAGATTGCGGATGGTTTCGGCTTTCAGAAATCGCATTGGCGAGCTCCCGTTTTCGATGTTCTTACAGCGACTTGGCCGCCAGGGCGGCCAAGTCGCTCCGTTCACTGGTGGCGAGTGTCAACAGCGGAAAAGCGCAAATGAACCCCATTTTAAGCGCGTTCAGGCACAATGCAAGGTCAATCTACCGGATGCCGCGACGGAAGGACGTATCGCTACCGGTAGCGGCGCTCGACGCGTGAACCGAGCGAGCAGATGATCTCATAAGGATGGGTGTTTTTCAAACGGGCCCAGTCGTCGACGTTGACCGCTTGCGGGCCCCTTCCCCCCAGGCAGACGACCTCGTCGCCTACTGCAGCATCGGGCACTTGTTCCAGTGAAACGGTGGTGTAGTCCATCGAAAGCCGGCCGAGGATCGGGCAGGGAACGTCGCGAATCAGCACGTGGCCGCGGTTAGAGAGCGCGAGCGGCAGCCCATCGGCATAACCCGCGGAAATGGTGCCGATGCGCATCGCGCACGGCAGGCGATAGGTCTGGCCATAGCCGATGCTGGAACCCGCCGGAAGCGTGCGTGCGGCGGTCAGCCGCGTTTTCAGCGTCAACACGGGCGAGAGGTCGAGTACGCGCATCCCTTCGGTGTCAAACGAGCCATGCAGGTTGATTCCGGTTCGTACCAGATTGAACGGCGGTTGGCAGGCCTCGGGAACGTTATTGACGGCGTCGCTGTTGGCGACGTGGCGTTTGGAAAAAATGATGTTGGCGGCGGCCAGGGTGTCCAGCAGACCGGTGAAGAGACGGATCTGCTCGCGTGTGAACGCACTGCCGGTTTGGTACGCCACGGGGAAGTGCGTGTAAATGCCATCGGCATGCAGACCGGGGAGGCGGCAGGCGGCCAGAATCGTCCCCGCCGCGTCGCCGATGAGCATCCCGAGCCGTCCCATGCCGGTGTCGACCTTGAAGTGGACAATGGCGGTGCGACCTTGGCGCACCGCCTCACGGCTGATCGCGCGGGCGGTGTCGAGGTCGGAGACCGGCAGGATGACGCCAGCGGCAACGAGTTCCGGAATCTCGTCGGGGAGGACACTGCCGAGAATGTGAATCGGCAGGCCGAGGTCGAGGAGAACAAACGCCTCGAAGGGCTCGGCAACACCAAATCCCATCGCCCCTTCCTGGGCGAGTGCGCCGGCGATCGGCCGGACACCGAGTCCGTAGGCGTTCGCCTTGAGTACGGCCATCACGGAACACGGAGCCACGGCCTGGACGATATGGCGGTAGTTGGTGCGCAAGGTGTCGAGGCTGATGTCGAGCCACACACGGCGCGGGGTGGAACAGGCGGAATGGATCGTATTCATGGCGCAGGAGATTCGAGCAGGTCAGGTTGTTGGCGGATCGGGAAGCGTGGGGTGGGGGAGTTATAAGGGTTCTATGCCGCTCAGCCGCAGGCGCGTGCGGTTGTGGAGATGGCAGATGGCGAGGGCGAGCGCGTCGGCCTCGTCCTCCTGGGGGAGTTCGGGAAGGTTCAGCAGGGTCATCACCATCCGCTGCATCTGATCCTTCACCGCGCCGCCGAAGCCGACAACCGCCTGCTTGACGCGGCGCGGCTCGTATTCATAGACCGGGACGCCCAGGCGGGCGCATTGGCCGATCAGCACACCGCGGGCATGGCCCAGGATCAGCGTCGTGTGAATGTTTTTGGAGAAGAAGACGCCCTCGATGGCGGCCGCCTGGGGCTGGTGGGCGGCGATCTGTTCACCGATTGCATCCTGCAGGGCAACGAGGCAGGCCGTGAGCGGTCGGGTCTGGGGATTGCGAACGCGCCCATGCCAGAGGGCCCTCATGCGCGAGCCCTCCGCCTCGACAATGCCCAGCCCGGTCGATCGCAGTGATGCGTCAATCCCCAGGATGCGCAACGTGTCAGGCGGCATGTTCATGGCAGAAGGCGTCCCACTTTAATCAAACCGCCCCCCGCGCGCAAGGAAAATCGGTTTTACAGCCCTGGAGTAAAACGGTATACTCGCCGCCGTCTTGATAAGGTGCTTCTGAATGCCACGCATTTTTGACAACATTACCGAGCCGCTCCTACCCGCCTTGCAGGAGACGCTGGCGCTTTGCGAGCGTGCCGACTTCTGCGTCGGCTACTTCAACCTCCGGGGCTGGCGACAACTTCACGACAACATCGAGAAATGGCACGGCGGGGACGGACATTGCTGCCGCCTCCTGGTGGGCATGCAACAGATGCCCCAGGATCAACTTCGGCAGGCAATGAGTTCCGTGACAACCGGGAATCAGATCGATCAGGCCACGGCCATTGCCCTGAAGAAGAAACTCGCCCAGGATTTCCGCGACCAGTTGATGGTTGGGATACCCACGAACGCCGACGAGGAGGGCCTCCGGCGTCTGGCGGCTCAGATCGCCGCCCGCAAGGTCGTCGTGAAGCTTTTCCTGCGCCACCCGCTCCACGCGAAACTGTATCTCCTGTTCCGACAAGACCCGCTCAACCCGAAGATCGGTTACCTTGGCAGCAGCAACCTGACCTTGGCCGGACTTTCCAAGCAGGGGGAACTCAACGTCGATGTTCTGGACCACGATGCCTGTAACAAACTGGCGAACTGGTTTGACGACCGCTGGAATGACCGCTTCTGCATAGACATCTCCCAGGAACTCATCGAGATCATCAACACCAGTTGGGCGCGCCCGGAGCCGCTTCCGCCCTATCACATCTACGTCAAGATGGCCTACCACCTTTCTCAGGAGGCGCGCGACGGGTTGGCCGAGTTTGTAATTCCAAGAGACCTGGCTGCCATGCTCTTCGAGTTCCAGGCGGCAGCCGTCAAAATAGCGGCACACCACCTGAGCAGACGGGGTGGTGTGGTCATCGGTGACGTGGTAGGGCTTGGTAAGACGATCATCGCCACCGCCCTGATCCGCACAGTGGCCGACGATCATAGCACGCTTATCATCTGCCCGCGGAACCTCGTACGCATGTGGGAGGACTATCGACAAAGGTATCATCTGCGGGCGACTGTGATGTCGATCACCGAAGTCCAGTCCAAGTTGCCGGATCTTCGTCCCCATAGACTGGTCGTCATCGACGAAAGCCATAACCTGCGAAACCGCGCCGGGAGGCGCTACCGTGCCATCGCAGACTACATATCCTCTTTCGACCCACGCGTGGTGCTGCTTTCGGCCACGCCCTACAACAAGACCTACTTGGACCTGTCCAACCAACTCCGCCTGTTCATTGATGAACAGAAGGACATCGGCATCCGCCCGGAGAAACTGATCCGGAAACTTGGCGAAACCGAGTTCATCCGCCGGCATCAATGCCCCGTCCGCTCGCTCGCCGCCTTTGAGAAGAGCGAACACGCGGACGACTGGCGAGATTTGATGCGCTTGTATCTGGTCCGCCGCACGCGCAGTTTCATCCAGGAGAACTACGCCAAACTCGATCCGGCGCGCTCACGCAAGTATCTGGAGTTCTCGAACGGGACCCGCTCCTACTTCCCGTCGCGCGTGCCGAAGACGGTCGGCTTCAAGATCAGCGACAAGGACCCGGACGACCAGTATGCCCGCCTGTTCGCTGACGATGTGGTTGCCGCCGTCAACCATCTCACGCTGCCCCGCTACGGCCTTGGCAACTACCAGCAACCGACGCCCCACAAACCACCGACGCCCGACGAAGCCAAGGTCCTGGCCGATCTTTCCCGCGCCGGATCGCGCCTCAAAGGCTTCTGTCGTACCAACCTGTTCAAGCGGTTGGAGAGTAGCGGGCATTCGTTCATTCTGTCGCTCGAACGTCACATCCTGAGAAATTTCATCTGCCTGCACGCCATCGAGAACGGATTACCACTCCCCATCGGCACCCAAGACATGGGCTTGCTGGACGCCTCGGCGAATGACGAAGACTCCGATCTCTGGGATCCGGCCGAAGATGATGAGAATAGTGGTGCAGGTGTCCCGCCTGCAATTCCCGCAGCCGGTACGGCCGCACCACTCCTGGCTGAGGCCGAATACCGCGCTCGGGCTGGCGAGATCTATGACTCCTATGCCGCCCATTTCCGACGGCGGTTCAAGTGGCTGAAGCCCGACCTGTTCAACGCCGACCTAGCCGAGGACCTCCGCCGGGACGCCAAGGCGTTGATGAAGGTCTTGAAGAATGCCGGCGGCTGGGACTCCGCCCGTGATGCCAAACTCCAAGCCCTGCTTGTCCTCTTGACCCAACAGCACCCGTCCGAAAAGGTCCTGGTTTTCTCTCAATTTGCCGACACCGTTGACTATCTGAGCGAGCAGCTCAAAGCCAACGGCATCAAGGCGCTTGAGGGCGTGACGGGCGATTCCGACGATCCAACGACCATTGCCTACCGGTTCAGCCCCGTCAGCAACGAGAAGCGCGACCAAGTGCCCTGCGACAAGGAACTGCGCGTCGTTCTGGCGACCGACGTGCTCAGCGAAGGCCAGAACCTCCAGGACTGCGCCGTCGTTGTGAACTTCGACCTGCCATGGGCGATCATTCGGCTGATTCAGCGTGCGGGCCGCGTGGACCGTATCGGCCAGCAGTCCGACACGATCCTCTGCTATTCCTTCCTCCCCGCCGATGGGGTTGAGCGAATCATCCGTCTGCGCTCTCGCGTGCGCCAGCGCCTTCAGGAGAACGCCGAGGTTGTCGGCGCGGATGAAGCTTTTTTCGAAGACCAGGACGATGCCCAGGCAGTCCGCGACCTGTTCACGGAGAACGCAGGCATTCTGGACGGAGACGAGGATTCGGAAGTGGACCTCGCCTCCTACGCTTACCAGATATGGAAGAACGCCATAGACCGCGACCCGGAACTCCAAAAGATCATCCCGGCCCTGCCAAACGTCGTCTATTCGACGAAACCGTGGCCCCAAAGTGGTGCAGGCGTCCCGCCTGCTGATTCAAGAGAAGCAGGCCAGAGGCCTGCACCACTTGACCAACCCGAAGGTGCCCTCGTCTATCTGCGGACAGCCGAAGGCAACGACGCCCTGGCGTGGGTGGACAAACGCGGCAACAGCGTCACCGAATCGCAATTCACCATCCTGAAGGTGGCGGCGTGCGAACCCAGCACCCCGGCCATCCCGCGCCATGACGACCATCACGAAATGGTAGCCAAGGGAGTCAAACTGATCGTCGAGACGGAGAAATCCGTCGGAGGGCAACTCGGCCGCCCGTCCGGCGCGCGTTTCCGCGCCTACGAACGCCTCAAAGCCTACGCGGAGGAAGTCAAAGGCACCCTCTTTGACCTTCCCACACTCCGCCACGCCATCGAGGACATCTACAGGTTCCCTCTGCTCCAGTCGGCCACCGACACCCTCAATCGCCAACTCAAGAGCGGAATGGATGATCCGAGACTTGCCGAGTTGGTTGTTTCCCTGCGTCAGGATGCCCGGTTGTGCCGGGTGAGCGAAACCGTCGAATCGAACGAACCACAGGTGATATGCTCACTTGGCCTGAAGGAGTGTAGATGAACCTGCAAAACGCCCGTAACCTCCTTCAGCAGTTCGACTTCACCCGCCTCTTTGTCGAGGAACTCGGCTGGTCAAATCCATCGTCCGGCAAATCAGTGCCCATGGCGGTCAAGGGCATTGCCTTCACCCGCCGCGAAGTCGCCCAACTCTCGGGCGTCGTCGTCATCGAGCTTGTGTCGGATGACGGCACGATTCCCAATGCCGAAGGCCGGACTGCTATCCACAAGGAGATTGCCAGGCTCCATCACGAGAACGTTCTGATTTTCGTTGATGGCAAGGGTAACGCCAAGCGGTCGCAGAGTCTCTGGTACTGGGCCAAACGGCAGGACCGCAAGATCATTCCCCGCACGCACATCTATGTCAATGGCCAGTCCGGCGACTTGCTCTTGAGTAAACTCGGCGCGATGGCGGTGGATTTCGCCGATTTCGACGACAGCGGCCATGTGCCCCTGCTCGAAGTGACCGCCCGGCTCAAGCAGGCCCTCGACATCGAGCGGGTCACCAAGAAGTTCTACGGCGAGTTCCAGGAACAGCACGTTGCCTTCATCGAACTCATCGAAGGTATTGGCGACGAGCGTGACCGCCGCTGGTATGCCTCTGTCCTGCTGAACCGCCTGATGTTCATCTACTTCCTCCAGAAGAAGTTCTTCCTCGACAACGGCGACGAGTTCTACCTCCAGAACAAGCTCCGCACCTATTCATCCTTCATCCTTCATCCTTCATCCTTCTACGAGAGTTTCCTCAAAGCCCTGTTCTTCGAGGGCTTCGCCAAGCCGGAGGACAAGCGCACCGCGGAAGTCAACGCGCTGCTCGGCAAGATCAAGTATCTCAACGGCGGGCTCTTCCTGCCGCACCCCATCGAACTCCGCTGGCCCAAGATCGCCGTCCCGGACAAGGCGTTCGAGAACCTTCTCGTTCTTTTCGGCAACTACTCCTGGAATCTGAACGATACCCCCGGCGGGCAGGATAACGAGATCAACCCCGATGTCCTGGGCTACATCTTCGAGAAGTATATCAACCAGAAGGCGTTTGGCGCCTACTACACCCGCCCGGAAATCACCGAATATCTCTGCGAGCGGACCATTCACCGCCTGATCCTCGACGGCGTGAACGGTGCTGCTGAAAGTGGTGCAGGCGTCTCGCCTGCAGACTCCGCAGCCGAGACGGCCGCACCACACGAGAAGAAGGCAGGCCGGAGGCCTGCACCACGTTTCGACTCCGTCGGCGACCTCCTGCTGGCTCTCGACGCCCCGCTCTGCAAGAAGCTTCTGCACGAAGTTCTGCCGAATATGCGTTTACTCGATCCGGCCTGCGGATCGGCCGCATTCCTCGTGTCGGCCATGAAGACGCTTATCAACGTCTATGCCGCCGTTATCGGCAAGATTGACTTCCTGAGCGACCGGAGCTTGCAGGACTGGCTCAAGAAGACCCAGAAGGAGCACAAGAGCGTCTCCTATTTCATCAAGCGCAGCATCATCACCAACAACCTCTTCGGCGTGGACATCATGGAAGAGGCGACGGAAATCGCCAAACTGCGACTGTTCCTCGCCCTCGTCGCCTCCGCCAACACCGCCGACGACCTGGAGCCCCTGCCGAACATCGAGTTCAACATCATGGCCGGCAACTCGCTGATCGGCCTGATGCATGTGGATGACAAGGAGTTCGAGAAACGCCACCCCGCCGATTTCTTCCGTAAGAGCTACCGCGAGGTTCTGGAGGAAAAGAACGAACTGATCGAGGTCTATCGCCGCGCAACCACCTACGGCCAAGATTTGCAGGAACTGCGCGACAATATCCAGGCCAGGAAACAGGCCGCCGTCCCGGCCCTGAACGACATCCTGCTGGCCGAGTTCGTCCACCTCGGGATCAAGTACGAGGAAGCCATGGTAGACGAGCATAGTAGACGAGCCGTCCCGGCTCGTTCCACGCACAACGAGGCGGGACGCCTCGTCTACCGTAAGAGGTCGCTCTCCCTCGCCGACATCGCCGCCCTCAAGCCGTTCCACTGGGGCTATGAGTTCGACCGCATCCTGGCCGGCGGTGGTTTCGACGCCATCATCACCAACCCGCCCTGGGAAATCTTCAAGCCGAATGCCAAGGAGTTCTTCGAGGAGTACTCCGATCTGGTCACCAAGAAGAAGATGAGCATCAAGGACTTTGAGAAGGAGCAGACGAAACTCCTCAAGGACGAAGACACGCGCGCCGCGTGGCTGAAATACCAGAGCGAATACCCCCACGTCAGCGCCTTCTACCGCTCTGCTCCGCAGTACAAGAACCAGATCAGCATCGTGAACGGCAAGAAGGCCGGTTCGGATACCAACCTCTACAAACTCTTTACCGAGCAGTGCTTCAACCTGCTCCGCCCCGGCGGCTACTGCGGTATCGTGATCCCCAGCGGCATCTACACCGACCTCGGCACCAAACAACTGAGGGAGATGCTCTTCGGGGAGTCACGGATCACCGGTCTCTTCTGCTTCGAGAATCGGAAGTTCGTATTCGAAGGCGTGGACTGCCGCTTTAAGTTCCTGGTGCTGTCCTACGAGAAAGGAGGGACGACGGAACATTTCCCCGCCGCGTTCATGCGCCACGACGTGGCCGAACTAGAACGTTTTCCGCAGGAAGGTGCCATTGACATTTCCATTGAACTGGTCCGTCGCCTGTCGCCGGATTCGCTTTCCGTCATGGAGTTCAAGAATCCGATGGACGTCCAGATCGCTGAAAAGATGCTGAAGTTCCCACTGCTCGGCGAGGAGATTGCCGGGAAGTGGACAGTCGCCTTCACGCGCGAATTCGACATGACCAACGACAGCGGCATCTTCAAGACCGAGCCCGGGAAAGGGCGGGTACCACTATACGAAGGCAAGATGATCTGGCACTTTGATCACCTCTTCGCCGAGCCAAAATGGTGGGTGGATGAACGTGAGGGTCGCAAGACCGTATTGGGCAAGAAAGAGGATGAATGGCAGTTGCTAGACTACCAAACCTATCGCTTTGGGTTTCGCGATGTTGCGGCCAGTACGAATGAACGCACGCTCATCACATCTATACTTCCCAAGCGCTGTTTTAGTGGAAACACACTGATCACATCCAGCGCGCCAAAAGACGGCACGGTGTTGGTTCTTGTGACGGCCCTGTTTGACAGTCTTGTCGTAGACTGGATGATTCGGCAGAAGATCACCAATCATTGTAATATGTTCTACGTTTACCAACTCCCGATCCCCCGCCTCACCGAAAAGGACGCGGCGTTTCGTCCGATTGTCGAGCGGGCGGCGCGGCTGATCTGCACGACGCCGGAGTTCGACGACCTGGCGAAGGAGATCTTTGGCGGGCGGGCGACCGCCAAGACAGTCGGCGCTACGGAGTCGTCCGAGCGCGCGAAACTCCGTGCCGAACTCGACGGCCTGGTCGCGCATCTCTACGGCCTAACCGAGGATGAGTTCGCCTACATTCTCACCACCTTCCCGCTGGTCGAGGAGAGTGTGAAACAGCAAACGCTCAACACATTCCGCGATTTGTTGCGTTTGGGCAAACTGCCGGAGACACGGCTATGAACAGGAGGATTGAACGATGATTACACTCATTGAGGCGCTGAATTACCGGTGCCTGAAGTACGTGCGGCAGACGCTTGAACCGTTTCAGGTTCTGGTCGGTCCGAACGCCACAGGGAAAACCACGTTTCTGGACGTCATTGGCTTTCTTGGCGCCGTTGTGTCGAAAGGCTTGGAATCAGCCGTTGCGTCCCGCACTAATACGCCATCCGATTTGACCTGGTGGCGAAAGGGGAAGTCGTTTGAGTTGGCGATCGAGGCGACCTTCCCGGAAGTGCTTCGTGCGAAGTTGGAAAACCCCGATTTTGATCGTATCCGGTATGAGATTGCCGTCGGTATGGACGTTGCCGGCCAGGGCATCGGGATTACCACCGAGCGTGTTCTGCTCAAGGTCAATGGTGAACCAGAGGACGCACAGCGCGAATTATTCCCGCAGTTACGTGCGGCGCCGTCCTCGATTCTGTCCCGCAAGGGGATTTCTAGGAAGCGGCAGTCGGTGATCGTCAGCAAGGAACTGGGCGGCAACGAGAACTTCTATCCGGAGACGACCAAAGGGTACAAACCATCATATGCTTCCACTCCACGGCGTGTTGCCTTGTCGAACGTACCGCCGGATGATGGTTATGCGGTCACCGCGTGGCTCAAGGAGTTTCTAGCCGATGGGATTCAGCAGTTCGTCCTCGACAGCCTGGAAATCCGTAAGGCGAGTCCTCCGGGGCAGGTCACCGGATTCAAGCCGGACGGTGCAAACATTCCCTGGGTGATCGCGCGACTGAAAGAGT
>Ga0268277_1001612_pt1 | contig 14738 bp, 10 predicted proteins | sample saktaG_5_FD_190132 | JGI IMG/M metagenome (GOLD analysis project Ga0268277, IMG submission 190132) | Saline water microbial communities from Sakinaw Lake, British Columbia, Canada - sak_2010_1_5_50m | ecosystem: Environmental > Aquatic > Non-marine Saline and Alkaline > Saline ...
GGAAGATACCGCTGAATTCGATCGGATGGACACAATTGAATCCATTGATACTACTCTCAGAGAATTCAATCATCAGACCGACCGAATTGGTAATATATGGAACCTCACCAGGCGCCTTAATGATGGCGATCGCTGGGACCTGGTTTTTAACATTGCGGAAGGATTGCACGGCATTGCCCGGGAAGCTCAAGTACCGGCACTGTTGGATGCATATAATATCCCTTACACTTTTTCCGATCCCTTGATAACGGCACTGACCCTCCATAAGGGCATGACAAAGCGGGTTTTGCGCGACTTGGGAATTGCGACTCCTGCATTTATCGAAGTTCATTCTGACGCAGATATACAAAAAGTCAATCTACCATTCCCACTTTTCGCAAAGCCCATTGCCGAGGGAACCGGAAAAGGTATTACAGAGAAATCTATCATTGATACCGCAACTGAATTGTTTGAAACCTGTTCACGACTGCTGAAGGAATTCCAGCAGCCCGTTCTGGTTGAATCCTATTTGCCTGGCAGAGAATTTACGGTTGGCATTGTTGGCACCGGTTCCAAAGCCCGATCGGTAGGCGTCGTTGAAATTATCCTGAACAGAAATGCCGAACCGGGTGCATATTCCTATGAGAACAAAGAAAATTACGAGACCAAGGTCGACTACCTGCGCGTAAATGATGTGGCCGCTCAGCAGGCCGAAGAAATTGCTTTAGCTGCATGGCAGGGAATCGGCTGCCGGGATGCCGGCCGTATCGATCTTCGTGCTGATGCCAACGGAGTTCCGAACCTGATGGAGATTAATCCCCTGGCCGGCATTAATCCTGTCCGCTCGGACCTTGTGATTATCTGCAAACAATACGGGATCAGTTACAAACAGCTGTTCCAGATGATCCTTGACAGTGCTTCGGAACGGTTGAATTTAAATTGATGCAATCATGAGAGTCAGTATACTCTATAATGATGTTAGTACCGCATCCAGTCAAGACGATCTGGATGTACTAGATCAGGTCAATTTTATTTCGGAATCTCTCCGGAAATTGGGACACACCGTAAACTCGATTCCCGTAACATTAGACCTGCAGACAGCCTCTGAATCAATCAAACGGCTCAATCCGGAGATTGTATTCAATCTGGTTGAATCCATAAACAGCATTGAAAAATTCATTCACTTCGCCCCTACATTGCTGGAGCATCTGATGATTCCCTACACCGGTGGAAGCGCCCATGCATTGTATATTACGACCAATAAGGTATTCGCAAAGGAATTGATGCATTCGGCGAATTTGCCAACTCCTCCCTGGCTGACCCAGGAAAACCTCGCTTCCGGCCAGTTTGAAATAAAGCCACCTTATATTATCAAGCCGGTTTGCGATGACGCTTCCATTGGAATTGACGAGAATTCCATTGTGTATGATTTTGGAAAACTGGAAGAAACCCTGAAAAATCGTTCGGCAGAATTCGGCGACTGCTTTGCGGAAGCCTATATTCCCGGCCGCGAGTTTAACCTGTCGATTCTGGCAAATTCAGATGGTCCGGAGGTTCTGCCGGCAGCCGAAATCCGCTTTGTGGATTTTCCCGAATCCAAACCCCAGATCGTCGGTTACCAGGCCAAATGGGATGAGAGTTCCTTTGAATATCAAAACACTGTCCGCAGCTTTGAATTTGATGAGACTGATCAGATTTTACTAAACCACTTGTCGGAGTTGGCATTGCGCTGCTGGAATGTGTTCAAACTGCGCGGCTATGCCCGGGTGGATTTCCGGGTAGACGAACAAAACAATATCTGGATTCTGGAAATTAACGTAAATCCCTGTATATCACCGGACAGCGGCTTTGTTGCAGCAACCCGTCAGGCAAACCTGACTTTCGAACAGGTTGTCGCCCGTATTCTTGCAAATTCAATTAATATTCAACCCGAATAAAGGATAAATCCGTGTTCCGAATCCGGCGCATTTACGATGACAGTCTACCGATCAATCGCCAGGCAATTTCTCAGGTCCAGACGATTCTGAAAAATCAATTCCGCGACCTGAACAAGCGGGATATTGACAAACTTCCCGAACACCTCAGGGACCCGATAAAGCACAAATTCCAATCCACACTGTACGTAGCCGACGATGAACATGGACATATTCGCGGTTTTGCCCTGTTGCACTATGCCGCCGATTTTAACTTTGCCTACCTGGATTATATTGCCGCAGCGCAGCAAAGAACCGGTGGCGGAATTGGCGGAGCATTATATGAAAAAGTACGCGAAACGGCACTCCATTTCGGTGTTGTTGGGCTGTTTTTTGAATGTTTACCCGATGATCCGGCAATCTGTAAATCCGAATTTCTGAAGCAGAATGCCGCCCGCTTGCGATTTTATGAGGGCTACGGAGCACGGCCAATCTGCAATACTGCATACGAAACTCCCGTCGATCCCAAAGACTCTTGTGCCCCTTATCTGGTGCTTGACGATCTCGGTCAGGGTAAACCATTAAAACGTAAACACGCCCGGGAAATCACACGGGCAATTCTGGAACGAAAATACGCTAAACTGTGTCCGCCGGAATATGTGTCAATGGTCGTTGAATCTTTTCAGGATGATCCGGTCTGCCTGCGCCCGTTTAAATATTTTGAACAGGATAAAATCCCTTTCATAAAGACATCCACAGTTACCGATCTACCAATTGCATTGGTCATTAATGAAAAGCACACCATTCATCATGTCCATGAACGAGGTTATGTAGAATCTCCTGTTCGGATCAAGTCGATCTTAAAGGAAATCATTCCAACCGGACTTTTCAGGCAATTTCAACCTCGCCATTATACGGAAAAATATATCACCGCGGTGCATGATGCCGGTTTTGTCAAGTACCTGAAAAATGTCTGCAAAAATGTTCCTGACAATAAATCTGTCTATCCCTACGTATTCCCGATTCGCAATGCTGCACGTCCGCCAAAAGACTTGCCTATCCGGGCTGGTTATTACTGTTTTGATACCTTTACGCCATTGAATCAGAATGCCTTCCTGGCTGCCCAGCGGGCCGTCGATTGCGCCATGACAGCAGCAGATCAATTATTAAAAGGATATTACATTAGTTATGCACTGGTTCGTCCTCCGGGTCACCATGCGGAGCGGCAGGTGTTCGGCGGATTCTGCTATTTTAACTCCACGGCAATTGCAGCCCATCATTTAAGTCAGTACGGGAAAGTAGCGATACTGGATATCGATTACCATCATGGAAACGGACAACAGATAATATTTTACGACCGTGCCGACGTTCTAACCGTTTCCATTCATGGAAATCCGCACTTCGCCTATCCTTATTTCAGTGGGTTTTCCGATGAAATTGGCGAAGGCGACGGCATTGGTTTTAACCTCAATCTGCCACAACCGGAAAAGCTGAACGGCGAGCAATACCGAAAAATTTTAGACAAGGCTCTTAAGCATATTCAGCGCTTCAGTCCTCAATTTATCATTATTGCGTTGGGACTCGACACCGCTAAAGGAGATCCGACCGGCTCCTGGAGTCTGAATGCCAAGGATTTCGAGCAAAATGGCACAATGATCGGGTCGTTAGGTCTGCCTTTTCTTGTCGTTCAGGAAGGCGGTTATGCCGTTCGTTCACTCGGAATCAATGCCCGCCACTTTTTCTCAGGTCTTTGGAAAGGGTTTAATGTCCATTATAACAATCATCACACCGGAGTACCCAACCATGCCAACACTTAAGCCGGAATGGCGTAATGTCGTCCGTCCGGAAGATCCGGAAAATATCCGTGAAATAGTCAGTTCCACCGGATTTTTTTCACAGGATGAAATTGATATCGCCGTCGAACTGGTCACAGAGCGCCTGGAAAAAGGCATTGAAAGCGGGTATCATTTCATATTTTCAGAAATCGATGGTAAAACAATTGGCTATTCCTGCTTTGGCCCGATTCCCGCAACTCAAAATAGTTTTGATCTTTACTGGATTGCCGTCCAAAATGATTACCGCGGAGCCGGAATCGGCAAGCAGCTATTGATGATCAGCGAAGAAGCCATTCATCGACTTGGAGGAGTTCGTGTTTATATTGAGACCTCGGGTCGCGGCCAGTATGAATCGACCCGCGCCTTTTATCTGCGATGTGCATACACCGAAGATGCCGTTCTCGATGATTTCTATGCGCCCGGTGACGCCAAGTACATTTACGTCAAGAAAATCTAATCAATTTACCTGAAATATCTTGAAAACCGCTGACTGTCAGAGACATTCCAGCCCGGGTTTTTCGACAATTTATCGGAAATAAAATCATTAATTTCGCCAACCCGCCCCTCAATGGCATCGTACTGCCAGTTGGATTCGGGGTACCAGAAATCCCGCTGGGTCAGGGTTTCAATCCGACCTAGAACTGCCGGCAGGCCTGCCGGGTCATAACCCGCGCGATAGGCATAAATCACTCCCAGCATATCGGCCTCGGTTTCGTATTTCGTCTGTCGGCGGGATGTGGCCGCTTCAAACATCTGAAACGCCATCTGGTCCAGTTCCGCATCGGAAAATTCTGCCGGACTTTCGGCTTCCAGTTCCGAAAACGCATCCTCCGCCACAATCTGAGTCGACCGCTTCATCACTTCCGCGTAACCATGCTGTTGAACCACGTGTGCAATTTCATGTCCTAAGACACAGGCCAGTTCGGCTTCATTCCGGATAACATTTAATAAACCACGGGAGACAAAAATCATTCCGTTCGGTGCAGCATAAGCCACCGGCCGACTGTCGCTAAGGATGTAAAATTTAAAGGGATAGTAGTACAGCGGTGTGTTTTCTACAACAAGATTACCAACCATGTTCAAATATTTTAACTGCTGAATATCGGTGTCCAGTCCGCCATTAGCGATCTGGGCCGCAACCGCAAAACCCATTTTTTCTATGTATGAATTGATTTCCGGCTTAGGATTTTCAACATTGATGTGACGATAGCGTTTATTGATTTTTTCGACATTCCGATTTCGGTAGGTTTCTGTCCTGAAACGTTCATATTCAGCAGGCTGAAAAAACTGCACATCATATTGACTCAGAAAATCCGAACCGGCCTTCTGGTTCTGAAGATAGGTCTGGGCAAATCCTCTCACTGCCCCGCTGGCTGAAGCTTTTGATATTAGGGTCGGCTGAGAGGGTTGGAGAAAGCTGTTGTCATTTAGGCTGGAATTATCCCGCTCGGTGTTGGAAAGTGCATTTTTTGAAATCCAGCCCTCTTGGGTCTGGGCTCGGATTTTTACCCAGCCCGAGGTCTCACTGAGAATCGTCACAATGGCTTCCTTTACCAAGACTCCGATCAGTGGATAATAACTTCCCGGTCCCTGGCGGAAATGCGTATTATCCTGTCGGATACTGGCTTTGTCTTCGGCCGACAGGATCAGCGAACATAAAAGAATAAGAACGATTATTTTTTTCATAGGTCTACCCACTTTTCTATTTAATGGTTATGTTAAAAATACCTTTATCATCAATTAAACCGGGATTCTCCAGCAGTTGGGCGCAACGTTGGATGAACACCGATGCAACCGGATCTTCCGGCGCCAGGCGAAGTGCTTTCTCAAACATATTAGAAGCATTTTTAAAATCTCGTTGCCGATATAAATTTAACGCATCATGATGGAGGGACAACATATCCTGGGTTTTGTTGTCAATTTTATCAATTTCACCCACGATTGTAAAAATTTTGAGAGCTGCATCACGTCCTTTAACACGAATATGATCAATTTCCCGGCAATTAATTTTTTCCTTAATCATATCGTAAGTTGTTTCGGAGATAAGGTTCTGGGTACCGTAAATTTTATTAACGCCCTCCAGTCGCGCTGCCAAATTAACTGTATCGCCGATTGCAGTAAAGTCCATCCGGTTGGGTGAACCAATATTGCCAACGATCAAACGCCCGCTGTTCAAACCAACCCTGGTAATCAGGTGAATTGTTTTGCCCGCTTTCTCAACGCTCATTTTAGACAGATTCTGAAAACCGATTACCGCCTGGCTGCTTTGAAGCGCGTGGTTCTTTGATTCAATCGGAGCCCCGAAAATTGCCATGATACCGTCTCCGGTATATTTATCCAGCATACCGTTATTCTGAAATATAATTGTCTCAACCTGGGCAAAATATTCATTTAAAAATTCAACAATCTCATGGGGAGAAAATAGTTCCGAGGTGCCGGTGAAGCCCTGTAGATCGGTAAAGACAACGGTAGCTTCAATATCCTTACCGCCCATTTCGACTGTTTCAGGGTTCTGGGTCAGGGTTTCGACAACGGCGGGATGCAGATAACGATTAAAGACTTTCTTGACCTGTGCTTTTTCACGGCCTTCAGTCAGGTAGTTCTCAACCAGAACGGCAATAACCGACATTAGTATCGCCGCTTCCGATCGGACGACAGGTAAAAAAATCAGATTGTTTTGAAAAAGGAAAATGGCATAAAATACCGGAACGCCAATCATAACCAGCGATACTAATGTCGCTTTCCAGATATTCAGACGCTGCCAGACATAACACAATCCAGTTAAAAGCAACGCCGATAATACTACCCACCATCCTGAACTAAAATGCCGGACAAACTCACCGCGTACAATATTTGAAAACAACGTTGCATAAATCTCCACTCCCGGATAGGGCTCAAGCGAACTGAAGGGTGTAGTTTTCAGATCCAGCAATCCGGCGGCTGTCGCACCAATAAACACCGCTTTATCATGAAATGTTTTCACTGGAATATCCGGTTCATGGCCTTGTTGAATTTGGAGGTAGGCATTTAGTAATTGCGCAAAGGAAACATAGGTAAATGTATTTCCAGGACCGCCGGGCCCGTACCAGAACAGTTCCACTTGCCCCTTTTTATCAACGGGTATATGATAATCATAAACCGTGATTCTGTTTTTATCGACCGTCAATGTGCTATCGCCGGTATAAACCATTGCGGCGGATAACGCCATGTATGGGATAATTTGGTTTTCATAGCGGTAAATCAATGGAATACGTCTGCAAACGCCGTCATCATCGGTAAAAAAATTGACAGCCCCAGGCATTGCCATACTCTCCTGAAAAGATCGGATTGGCGCCGTCAGATTCGGGTAATCATGGATAAACGATTCGGGACCACTATATCTGGTCTGAATCCTGAAATCGTTAACAATATCGCTCTTTTTATTATGCGTTGAATCCTCCATCTGCGTCGCCAGAACAACTCTACCCGAATTTTCCATCGCTTCCGCAAAACGGGAATCCGCATAATCCGCACTGACATTCAGACGATCAATATCGGGTGATGAAAAAATCACATCAAAGGCAATCACTTTTGCTCCACACTCGGATAAAAAATCCGTCATCATTGCGTAAACATCTCGCGGCCACGGCCAGAGCAGTTTCAGATTTTCCTGAAAATAGTTCAGACTGTTCTGATCAATGGCAACAATGACAACATCCTGAGGATGAATTTCCCGGGTGCAATTCCGTTGAATTAAATCCTGGGCCTGTTTTTCCCAACGATCGATCAGTGCGGTTTGTGAACTCAGCAAAGCCGTCAGCGTTGCGACTATACCGATACAGATCGACACAAACCATCTCTGTTGATTTTTTTTCATAAAATCAACAACTTATTCAAGCACTTCCCAATCGAGATTCCAACTCCATTGATCAAAATAAAGATTCTCACCTTCCCACTCTACCTCACCGCGCTGTGAATCGATGGTCTCGGAACGAAAATATTTCTTGACCGGATCAAATGAACGGGAAAAATCGTCGTTAAAAATCAGGCGATAGCTATCCATTCCGCCGAGGTAAAACCATTTCAAATCTTCATCATCAGTCTTCCGCAGACCATAGGTCACGTCCATCGGTACCCAGCCGTATGGTTCAAAATAGATCTCACACCAGTCATGCATACTGTCATCAGGAGGTTGAAACTCCCAGCCGGATTGCCATTTTGTTGGAATCCCGTTCATCCGACAGAGTGTCATCAACGTCAATGTCTGCATACCGCAGTCGCCATGGCGCATATCGATGACATACTCCGGGATATTATAAAAAGTAGAATACTCCCGCGCCGACGCCCAGGTGACGTTTGTGTCAACCCAGGTAAACAGTTTTTGGGCAATACGATAGGGATTTTTTTCATCACCGACGATGGACTCGGATAATTTTCGCAGTCTGTTGTAGAATTCAATATGTGGCCTTCGCTCAGCAAGGTATTGGTTTAAATCATCCCTGGGAACTACCGGAACAACCTTCTCTGGATCAATCGGTACATAACCACCATAAACAGTGTAAGTATATTCAACTGAAAATTCTGTTTTTGCATTACCATTAGATGGTTTCTCGAAATAGATCGTCCGTTGCATTTTACTAGTATCAGCCAACTGATAGTTAGCAGGTTCAGTATCCAGTATTTTTATATCGATTTGACGATTTTCAATTTCCCGTGGGAAAGGAATCCAGCAGCGAATCGTTTTGTCCTCAGGAACAACATTCTCATCCACGATCAGGCTCTGTTTGATACGCATTTTAACGGGCTTCACATATCTGTTACCGCTCTCCTTCGATTCGGTGATAATCGAAGCAATATGTTCGTCTAGAGGAAATTCCTTTTCCCCGGAGATCACACCGCGTTCATTATCAATCTTTTTCTTTAGAGCCTTTAATTCCTGGTTCAGACGAAACAGGTTATATTGAGCATTGTTAAAATACCGTTTCTGACCGTCAATAATCTTATATTCCAGTAACTTTAACTCTTCCCATTTTCGCAAATCATCAGTACTCACATCGGGAACATACGTTTTTACGTAATTAATTACCTCTGATTCTGTCAAAGTAAAATCCTTCTCGATTCGATCCATACGGACCAAATGCATCTCTAGCGCGGTTCGGAGACTTGGGGACAGGAAGTCATTCATCGAAAGATCCTGCTTGATCAGACGCCTGGCTTCACTAAACTCACCATTTAAAACCATTTCCATATAAGACGGCTTATTTGAACATGAAAAAATGCCCGTCAAAATAACCAGTACAAAAAGAATTTCAACAGCGAGAATAGTCTGCTTCATAACTTGAATCTCCATCATCATGTAAAATTTCACCTTTTTATTAATAGGATAAATATATCATTTTTTCAGTAAAATAAAACGCGTATTCGCAGTATCTTACCAGATAGCTATTCCAATAATTACTGGCACAGCTTTTGACAAAGAAATAAGAGGCATTTTTCGACAGCCCCAATTTATCGAGAGGAATCATGAATCGTATCCATCGACATCCTATACTGGAAATTCCCGAAAATAGAAAAAAAGTCCGCTTTTTTTTCAAAGGTAAAGAATTTACTGGCTTTGAAGGTGAAGCAGTCTCATCTGCACTTATCGCAAATGGAATTCATATATTTAATATTCATTCCAGGGGAGATACACCTCAGGGCCTGTTCTGTGCAAACGGACAATGTTCACACTGCACATTGATCATCAATGGATTTCCCTTAAAATCCTGTGTCACGCCATTGCGGGAAAACATGGAAATATTCCCATTGATTCACCTCCCTGAAATTCCAAAAGATGATTCACCTCTTGAAAATCATCAGAAGTTGATTGAAGAATGTGATGTCTTGGTCATCGGCGGTGGACCTTCCGGTATGACAGCCGCGATTGAGCTCGCGAAGCTGGACTTTTCGGTGATCCTGGTTGATGATAAAGATCAACTTGGTGGAAAATTATTGCTGCAAACTCATAAATTTTTCGGTTCAATCGAAGATTGTTATGCCGGGACCAGGGGTATTGATATTGCTCAAATTCTGGATAAAAAACAGGAACAGTATAAGAACATTGGAATTTATACCAATTCTTCAGTCGTTGGCATATTCAAAGACCAAAAGGCTGGTATTTTTGTAGACAATCGCCGCTATGTTATCATTAATTTTAAGGGATTGGTCATTTCACCGGGTGCACGGGAAAAATCACTCATTTTCCCAGGCAATAATCTGCCGGGAGTTTATGGCGCTGGTGCCTTTCAGACGTTGGTCAATCGCGATCTGATTCACGCATCGGATCGGGTATTTATTATCGGCAGTGGAAATGTCGGACTGATCGCGGCCTATCATGCCCTTCAGGCCGGAATTCAGGCGGTTGGAATCTGCGATATCCTTGATAATGTCTCCGGGTACAAAGTTCATGCGGATAAAATTCAACGTATGGGCGTACCTCTCTATCTGAATCATACGATTCTTTCTGCTGAAGGTGATGGTAAGGTTGAAAAAATCACTATCGCCAAGGTGGATAAACAGTATCAGCCTATTCTGGACACAGCAAAAACCTTTGAGGTTGATACATTGCTTATTGCCGTTGGCCTGACGCCTGTGGATGAATTTTACGATATGGCCGTTGATTTCGGTTTCACAGTAGTGAAAGCCGGTGACGCCTCTGAAATAGCCGAAGCATCGTCAGCCATGTTTGGCGGTCGAATTGCCGGACTGGAAATGGCAAAGCTATTGGGAAAAGAAATCCAGATCGACCCGGAATGGAACAAAAAGGCTGAAATCCTGAAAAGTAAACCCGGCGTTATTTTCTCACCAGTCACCGTCGAATTAAATGAATCATTTCAGCCGATTATTCGTTGTGACGAGGAAATTCCCTGTAATCCCTGTACGTCTGTTTGCCCGGTAAATGCCATCCAATTGGAAGAAAAACTAGGCACAATTATGGATATTCCGCGCTATTTGAATGGTTGTACCGGTTGCGGGTTGTGCGTTCTGATCTGTCCCGGTCTGGCCATTACACTGGCCCGCAAACTGGATGATTCCAGTGCCGAAGTGATTCTGCCCCACGAATATCTGCCGGATTTCAAGATCGGTGACAGGATTCCGGTTATGAATCAGACGGGCAAATATCTTGAGGATGCTGAAGTCATTAAAATCCGGTTCAACAAAAAATATAAAACCCATCTTGTTCATGTAAAATCGTCATTGATAAACGGTCCGAAAGTCAGCGGCATCCGGGTCCAGTCGCCAAAAGTGACCGAACCTGTTTCAGAACCTTCATTTAATTACATGCCCGAAAATGGGATCGTCTGTCACTGTGAAATGGTAACGGTGCAGGAACTGATTGATTATATCAAAGAGCACAATATTCGAGATGTCAACCAGTTAAAACAGGCCCGTGTCGGAATGGGCGCCTGCGGTGGAAAAAACTGTTCGGTACTACTTCCCCGTGTTTTTCAGATGGCCGGAGTGAGCTGGGATGAGGTGACTTCCGGCAGCAAGAGGCCGCTCAGTGTTGAAGTGCCGATGTATGCTTTAATCAATGAAGAAATTTTGGAATAAACTATGACGAATTACGATATAATCATTATTGGTGCTGGCAGTATTGGAGTACCACTCAGTTTTTATCTTTCCCAAAAAGGCCAGTCTGTTCTTGTACTGGAAAAATTGCATTCCGCCGGACGTGGGCAGAACCGGGCGGCCATTGGTGGAATCAGGGCTACACATTCCGATCCGGCTAAAATTGCGATCTGTCGCAAAACCATTGAAATTGTCTCGCGAATGGAAGAGGAATACGGTTTTGATGTGAACTGGATCGCCGGCGGTTATTTATTCCCGGTCTATTCCGAAATAGATGAAGTAAATCTGAAAAAATTGTTGGAATTTCAAAAGCATTATGAACTGAATATTGATTGGATCGGAACCGACGAAATTGAAGAACTGGTTCCCGGAATCAATCGTGATAAACTGAGAGGCGGGACTTATTCTCCGGAAGATGGATCGGCGTCACCGTTAAAATTGATCGATGCCTATTATATGCTGGCCCAACAACAGGGAGTCGATTTTCATTTTAATGAGCCGGTTACCGGATTTGAAGCCGAAGATTCGAGAATCACCTCGGTTATTACCAGCAGGAAAAAGTACCCGGCCGGGTTGATTATCGACGCAGCTGGTGCTTATTCCAGAGAATTGGGTGCTCTATTGAATTTGAACATTCCAGTTTTCCCTGATTCCCATGAAGCGGGCATAACCGAGCCGGTCCAGCGGTTTTTTGAGCCAATGATCGTTGATATCCGGCCGGAAGCGGGGTCCGCCAACTACTATTTTTACCAGAATGCCGAAGGCCAGGTGGTGTTTTGTATTACGCCCGATCCGAAAATCACCGGCACCGATTGTGATAACACTTCCGTGTTCCTTCCCCAGGTTATCAAACGTATGGTTCACCTTTATCCGAAACTTCGTAATCTGCGGGTCCGGCGCACCTGGCGCGGACTCTATCCCATGACTCCCGATGGGTTTCCGATTGTTGGCTTTGCAAAAGAATATAGAAACCTGCTGCTGGCAACCGGAATGTGTGGGCAGGGATTCATGATCGGCCCCGGACTCGGAGAAATACTGTCCGAAATCATTGTCGATAATAACACAGATTATAAAGATATCCTGAAACAGCTGAGCCTGTATCGCAGTTTCAGCGGTGAAGAAATACTGAAATAAGATTTCCCCTTAATATTTTCTCTGCAAATTTGTATCTTATCTACCGAATTCTTTTTAAGGAGTGCAGTTATGTCCGAATATATTTCACAGAGAGCAAAAGCCATCAAACCCTCCCCCACACTGACTATGCACGCCAAAGCCCGGGAAATGGCCGCTAAAGGAATCAATGTTATCAATTTTGGCGTTGGCGAACCGGATTTCAACACACCGGAATATATTAAAGCTGCCGGCATTCAGGCAATCCAGGATAATTTTACCCGTTATACTGCTGCATCAGGAATTCCGGAACTGCGAAAAGCCATCTGTGCAAAGTTGAAAAATGAAAACAATCTGGATTATTCTCCCGATGAAATTTTAGTTACTCCCGGAGCCAAAGCATCCATCGCAACGGTGTTGATGGCCCTTTGTAATTCCGGTGACGAAGTCCTGATACCGACACCCTACTGGGTCAGCTATCCGTCCCAGGTCGAAATGGTGGATGCTATTCCGGTTTATTTACCAGCCAATGAATCCACGGATTTTAAAATAACAGCCGAGCAGTTGGATAACGTACTGAAGACACTGAAAAAACCAAAAGTCCTGATCCTGAATTCACCAAATAATCCGACCGGCGCTGTTTACACAAAAGTCGAACTCCAAGCCATTGCAGATATATGTGTAAAACATGACTTGCTAGTCATTTCCGACGAAATTTATGAAAAATTGGTGTATGATGGCGAAGAACACTATTCAATTGCCCAGGTATCGGCTGAAATCAAACAACGGACCATTGTAATTAATGGCGTTTCAAAGGCCTTTGCCATGACGGGCTGGCGTATGGGTTACGCCGCCGGCCCCATCGATATTATCAAAGCCGCCACCCGGCTTCAAGGACACACGACATCCTGTGTGACCTCGATTACTCAAAAAGCATCGGTCACAGCGTTGAGCGAAGATGACGGCAGCATTGAAAAGATGCGCCTGGAATTTGACCGACGGCGAAATTTTCTCGTCAATGAAATCAATCAAATTCCACATGTGTCCTGTTCACTCCCGAAAGGTGCATTTTATACAATGGCAAATGTTGGCTATTACATTAAAAATAACCGTAACGGAATTACAGACACCAATGATTTATGTGTATACCTGCTCGAAAACGCCCATATCGCCGTCGTGACCGGTACAGCATTCGGAATGGAAAACTATGTGCGATTTTCTTACGCCAATAGTATGGAAAACCTTCGCGAAGGTCTTCGGCGTTTTCAGAACGGTTTGGAATCTCTCCTTTAATTTCGGGATTTTAGTATGGATAAGTATGATGTTTATTTTTACGAAGCCTTTGACGAAGAAGAGCGGCATCTGAGGCAATTTTTACCGAATACTATCACAGCCGGGTTCACTTTTAAAACTATCCAGGAGTGCGATCATCAAAGTGCTCCGGCAAAAATCATCAGTACCCGCACTCAAACCATTATACCCGATTCCTGGCTGACTGAAGTAAAAGCCTTTTTGACCCGCAGTACCGGCTATGATTATTACAAATCCCTTCAGAGCAAAACGGATAATGCCGTTCAGTTCGGATATTTGCCCCTCTATTGTAATCGATCGGTCGCTGAACAGGCCATGTTGCTCTGGATGGCACTGATACGAAAGCTGCCAACCCAGATGAGGCAATTCAGCACTTTCTACCGCGATGGAATCACCGGCCTGGAAGTTCAGGGAAAAACATTACTGGTTGTTGGAATAGGAAATATTGGTTATGAAATTGTCCGGATCGGCCGTGGTCTCGACATGACCGTTTACGGCGTGGATATTATTAAAAAACACACCGATGTGGACTATGTTGAATTTGCTGATAAGCTTCCACAGGCAGATATTATTGTCACGGCGATGAACCTGACTCCGGCGAATACCGGTTATTTCAATTACAGCACGCTGAAATCAGCCAAACCCGGCGCCCTGTTTATCAATATTGCCCGTGGTGAACAATCCATTCCGTCGGATTTAAAGCGACTGCTGGACGAAGGTATTCTCGGTGGCGTCGCAATGGATGTCTATCCCCAAGAAAACCTGTTGGGTATTTCACTACGTCAGGGCATTACAATTGAGGATAAGGAATTGAAAATTATTCAAGAACTTGCCACCTATCCTAATGTGATTCTAACTCCCCATAATGCCTTCAACACCGAAGAGGCCGTAATCCGCAAATCAGAGCAGGCGGTACAACAAATTGTCAATATTATAAATACCGGGAAATTTCTATGGGACATCCCAGAATAAAAACAGCTATCGTCATCGGCGCCACCGG
>Ga0268277_1001614_pt1 | contig 14713 bp, 10 predicted proteins | sample saktaG_5_FD_190132 | JGI IMG/M metagenome (GOLD analysis project Ga0268277, IMG submission 190132) | Saline water microbial communities from Sakinaw Lake, British Columbia, Canada - sak_2010_1_5_50m | ecosystem: Environmental > Aquatic > Non-marine Saline and Alkaline > Saline ...
ATCTCTGAAAACCGAACGCCAAAACCGTCCAAAGCGCAGACGCTGATATTCTCCAATTAACATTGAAGACAGGTAATAATCTCATGGTAAAAAAGAAACTTCTCCCGGCCATCATCGTTCTGACAATCCTGCTCATCACCGGCTTTCTGCTTATCAGAAAACAGTCTCAATCGGATGTTCAGTATACTTATGGAAAAATTACCCGGGGAGATATCGAAACAAGTATCTCCAGTACCGGAACGTTGCGTGCTGTTGGTACTGTGGAAGTGGGTACTCAGGTATCAGGAATTATTGATAAGATACTGGTTGATTTCAATGACACCGTTCAAAAAGACCAGGTACTGGCCATCCTGGACACGACAACCCTTGCGGTGATGGTCTGTGAAGCCAGGGCAAATCTCCAAAAAAACCAAGCGCTCTATGAACAGGCTAAATATGAATTTGAACGAAATACTGAGCTGTACAAGCAGAAATTGGTCTCTGAACAGGATTACATCAATTCAAAAACAACATTGCGAACCAGTGAATCATCCCGGGAATTCACCCAGATATCGTTAGAAAGGGCCCTCAGTAACCTGTCCTATGCCTTTATCCGTTCACCCATCGACGGCAAGGTCATCTACAGAAATGTTGAAGAGGGCCAGACGGTTGCCGCCAGTCTGTCGACTCCTACCTTATTCATCATTGCAGAAGATTTGACCAGTATGGAAATTCTGGCCCTGGTAGATGAAAGCGACATCGGCACGGTAAAAGAGGAACAAGCAGTTCGGTTTACCGTTCAGACTTACCAAGATCTCGAATTTACCGGAAAGGTTCGCCAGATCTGGCTGCAACCGGAAAGCATTTCCAATGTCGTCAACTACACGGTTGTCATAGATGCTGAAAACCAAGACCATTATCTACTACCCGGGATGACCGCTACCGTGGATTTCATTATCGATTCTCGGGAAAATGTGCTCCTGGTTCCCAATACTGCATTAAAGATCCAACCCACAGAAAAGATGATTGAAATCCTCAAAAAGCAGCGGCAAAACCAGATAAACAGGCCATCGGAATTCCGCCAGGAAATCGGCGAAGCCAATTTTACTGAAAACAGCGAGTCATCCGGCGGTACATCATTACAAAATGGCAAGCGTCGTATGCCAAGTTTCATCTGGTATCTGGACAATGAAAAGCAGATGGTACCCGTTATGGTTAAGACCGGTTTGAGCGATTCGAAAAATACAGTACTGGAATTCGGCTCCGGCCTCAGCAAAAATATGACAATCCTAACCCATGTAATATCCAAGTCTGACGGAAATGTGACCCCGACAATGAACAGAATGCCTCAAGGCATGGGCGGCGGCATGCGCCCGCCGCGTTTTTAACAATCTATCAAAAAGCGATCATGAAATCAATAATTGAAATAAAGCAATTATCAAAAACATATTCCATGGGTACAATCAATGTTCACGCCTTGCGGGACGTTGACCTGAGTGTGCAAACCGGAGAATTTCTGGCTGTTATGGGGCCTTCGGGATCCGGGAAATCCACCCTTATGAATTTATTAGGATGCCTGGATCAGCCAAGCAGCGGAGATTATTATCTGGACGGCAAGTACGTTAACACCATGAGCGCCGATGAATATGCCGATATTCGGAATCAGAAAATCGGGTTTGTTTTTCAAGGCTTTAACCTGCTGCCCCGTACTACCGCCCTTGAAAATGTCGAACTACCCCTGTTTTACGATCGTCAGTCGAGATTTAAAAACCCACGGGAATCCGCATTGAAAGCCCTGGATCGGGTAGGATTGTCCGATCGTCTGGATCATATCCCCAATCAGCTTTCCGGGGGACAGCAACAACGAGTAGCCATCGCCCGTGCATTGGTCAATGAGCCTGCCATTATTTTTGCTGATGAACCCACCGGTAATCTCGACAGCCGTACATCCATGGAAATATTTAGTCTCTTCCAGGAATTGAACGACGATGGCATCACTATCGTCATGGTTACTCACGAACGGGATTTCGCTTTTTACGCCAAACGCATTATCGAAATGCATGACGGTCAGATTAGCCAAGATATAATAATCAGCAAACGTAGAAATGCAAATGTCGATCTGGCTCGGTATCTACGCCCCGAAACAGAGGAAATTGTCGCATGAAACGATTAACAAACCTTCTGAAAGTTGCTTTTAAAAGCATTTTAAAAAATCGCATGCGGAGTTTATTGACCTCTTTGGGAATCATTATCGGTGTATGCGCTGTTATCGTAATGATCGCCGTTGGACAGGGCTCACAAGCCCAGATAGAGGAAAGTATCGCCTCCCTGGGTACTAACATGATAATGGTCATACCGGGAGCCAGCAGCAGAGGCGGTGCCAGTCGCGGTGCCGGTAGCTACAATCGCTTCACATTTGACGATACCGAGGCGATCCGTGAAAACGCCACACTGCTGGCCGGAGTATCATCAGTGGTCAGAGCCGTTGCCCAAGTAATTTACGGAAGCAGTAACTGGAACACACAAATCTATGGAGTAGATACCGATTATTTTTTAATTCGGAATTATGAAATAACATTCGGCGATTTCTTTACCGAACGCGACGTTCTGTCCAGAAAAAAAGTCGCGCTTATCGGACAAACCGTCGCTGATGAGCTCTTTGGTGACATCGATCCCACAGGTGAACTTATTCGGATCCGCAATACACCCTTTACCGTCATCGGCGTTCTGAAAGAAAAGGGTCAAACCGTTATGGGAAACCAGGATGATCTGATTTTGGCCCCATCCACCACTGTATTGTACCGCCTAAAAGGTAGTCAGTTCATTGATATGATCAGCATCAGTGCCGCTGACGAAGATTACATCGAAGCCGCCCAAACGGAAATTAGCTCCCTGTTGCGGGAAGCCCACCGATTGAATCCCGGCGAAGATGATGATTTCACCATCCGCACCCAGGATGAAATTACCGACGCCGCTTCTCAGACATCCCAAACCATGACCCTGTTACTGGGCGCTGTGGCCGGCGTGTCACTTATTGTTGGTGGCATTGGAATCATGAATATTATGCTGGTTTCAGTTACCGAACGGACCCGGGAAATCGGTATCCGGCTTTCAGTCGGCGCCCGGACCCGGGATATTCTGACCCAGTTTCTTTCGGAAGCCATCGTATTAAGCCTGATCGGTGGAATAATCGGAATTCTGCTGGCAATCGGGCTTTCAATACTTTTAAATAATTTTACCGATTTACGAACCGTGTTAAATCCGCTGGTTATCCTGATGGCATTTTCCTTTTCAGGAGCTGTCGGGATCTTCTTCGGTTATTACCCGGCCAGGAAAGCGGCCACTCTGAATCCGATAGACGCCCTGCGTTACGAATAAAAAGGAATCCGAATGAAACCCCGAATTACTGTAATGTTCTGGATAAGTCTCTTGTTCTATTCATCGGTTTTTTCCCAGGCACTTTCTCTCGACCAATGTGTCGACATCGCCATTGAACACAACAAAACACTGAAACAGGGACAAATCACTGTCAACCAATCCGTCATCAGTACTAAACAAACCTATTCGAACTTGTATCCATCGATAAGTCTTTCCACATCGGAAAACAGTCAGAATACCAATATATCGGGAAATAACTGGGATTCCCGATCTAATCTCAGTGCCGGTGTGCGACAGAATATCTACACTCCCGGTCTGTATTCGGATCTTAAGCTGGCCCAAATTAATGAGAAAACATCTCACTTAACTCAAGTCAACCTGAGCGCTCAAATCCGAAGCACTGTTAAAATCACCTACTATAATATCTTAACATCAATGGAATTATTGAACGTCTACCGCGAAAACATCCATAGTGCTGAACAGGATTTGGACCGAATCCGGCAAATGTACAAACTCGGCATCCGAACCAAATCCGATGTGCTCAAGGCCGAAGTCCAGAAAGGTGATTTTGAAAGTTCGCTTCTCAGTGAAGAGACAAACCTGGCATCCCTCAAACGTCAGTTGAATCTGCTCATGGGTAACTCTTCCAGTACAGATTTAACTTTGACAACAATTGATGCGAATTCGATCTCAATTCCCACAATAGAAATTGCGAAATCTGCCCTATTGAAAAATAATCCGGGCTACCTGGCTATGCAACAAAACCGGAAAGCCAATTTAATGAATCTGAAAATCGCCAGGGAGGCATATTTGCCAACGGTTTCTGCCAGCTACTCCTATTCAAAAGCTGAAAATTACATTGGCGGTGATATCGTCGGCTCGAATTCAATTGGAATCAGTGCCAGCATCGGCCTTTTTGACAGCTTTCAAAAAAAGCAAATAATCCAAAAAAGCAAACTGAATGTAAAACGTGCTGAAATCCAGTTAGACGAAAATGCACAGGGATTGCTAAGCGAATTACAGGGATATTATACTGATATAGACTATTACAATCGAATCATTGAACTGCAAGCAAAGAACCTGGAATCGGCTCAAAAGGATTACGAACTTGTTTCGAAACAATATGAAATGGGACTCGGCATAATTCTGGATCAGACCAACGCCCAGTTGTCGGTACTAAAATCCCAGAGCAACCTGGTTAAAGCAAAATATTCCCGAAAAATCATCGAATCTCAGATACTCCGGTTACTGAATACCGATTAAAAATATATAATATCCACATTCAATACAGATCAATATTTATTTGAAATATATCGAGTTTTATTAATAATATTTTTTGTTATAGTCAATTTATATTGCAGCGATTTATTTCAACTGAATTAATTTTGTTTGATTAAAAGTATTTTTTCTACTCATTAATTTTAACAGATAATAATCCTATTTCTCCGGGTGTTACTATTAACGTTTGATTGGAAGGAGAAATTTGTTTATAATCCCCATCACCCTCAGGATCATGATAAACAACCATATTTGTAATTGTTGCGCTGCTAACCGATAAAGATTTAACAGACAATTCAATAAACACCTGGTTCACATTTTCACCATCAATTAAATCGGCTCCATCCGTTAAATCCAAAACAACCCGACTAGTATCTACAATAGGAATTGCTCCTGAATCAGTAAACTCAATTACATAAGGTCCTCTGAATTCAGGTTCATTGCAGGAACCAATCCCACCCGACAGTCGGAGCATATTCCTTTTAGGATGATTGATCCCGACAACTGCATAAAGGGTCGGTATATAATCCTGCAAATCTTCATGATAGTAAATTGTAGGATAATCTGGATTATCAAAACAGGGATCGGTATATGGGTTATCATCGTGATCATATAAACCAAATTCACCTTCAAGAAACATATTATAGGCAACCCAAAGAAAGCCACGTGTGCCTTTTCCGGTACTGTTATAATTTCCCCAATCTTGTCCTTCACTATTTGCAATAAGAAATGCACCGGCATAGGTCTGCCCGTCGCGGTCATCAATATATACCCGCTCATCATCGTAACCGCATATACACAATGAATGTCGCAGCCAGTTCTCTCCCACTTTCTTGTACATCACACCATTACTGGTTCCCGGCCCGCTGGCACTCTCGCCATAAACCGGATAGTTGGCCCGAAACAATCCTCTTGTGACTGCACAACCTCCATCGGCAATGTGCTGTTTGACAATTTCAAGTCCCTCGGCGTTATCAGCCCGAATCTTGTGAAGCAGACCAGGCCGATTCTTCAGGGCTGCGATTCTCGCCTCTTCTCCGGGCCATTCTGCCCAATGTGAATCCATCGAATATTTCGAAACCGGTGCACAGCCCACATATGATAAGAATTCCATGGCATGTTCGGTGCATTCGGCTCCTCTTGTTCCCTGAGAAATCAGCGAGAATAAAAACCGCGGACTGCAGACCACATCCGGATCACCGGTCGAGGCATCCTGGTCATGATCACGTGCCTGTGTATAGGTATTATAGTAGTAGCACGATGACCAACAAGTACAGTCACCGAGCTTTTGCTTGCCGATCGGCGGAAAGTACTTCGTTGTGCTGTTATCAACTGCGGCAGGACGCTTTTGACTTTTTTCAGTATTATCAACAGTCAAATCGCAGGCTGCAATAAATAATATAAGGCAGGCGACGAATACATTAAGGAAAAGTTTATTTAAATAATGTTTCCAATTCATTTTCAATCTCCGAATTTAAGATATTGATTACACGACATTCTGCTTGTTAAACCATGAAACTCGGTTACGCTTCCTTTTGTACAAAAAGGCCGGGAACCCATTTCCGGGCATTTTTATAATATATATGTTTCAATGCGGACGTTGGCAAATTCAATCCCTGGTATTTCTGATCAAAATTCGGCGATGTAAGGCTGTCATCCCGTGTACTGAAATACTGCCAGTCCCCCTCCCAGACCCAGCGCATGAACTCTAGTGAACATTCTCCGTCTGCCGCCAATAAATCTGTTCCATACAGAATCCGGTCTTTGTATTTTAGCAGAAATTTTCGGACTTTTTCCCGATCCTGAATTTGCAGGTGACAGACACGGGCGGATACATCTACAGCAAAATTCGGATACCGATCAAGCGTTTTAGCCAGGACATCGACATCCCATTCAAGGCTTCCAAGATGGCAGCCAATTACCTTAAGATCGGGGTGTTTTGCCATGACATTATCACGAGCGGCCATCAGCTGCGCGTGTGTCGGATATTCCGGATGAAGATACAAATAGTATTGTGTATAGGTTTCGAAGTACTCTCTGTCACTATTTATTGTTATGGAATCCGGTGGCAACCAGCAGTTCAGGGGTTCACCGATATGGGCAATCAGCGGTTTGTTCTCAGCCGCTAAAAATTCAAAAATCGGGTCAAACATAGGATCGTCAATCATAATAAACTCACCATCCCCATCGCGGAACGTCATACCGATATCCTTCCACACTTTGACAGCTACAGCTCCGCCATCGAAATCTCTACTTAACTTCTCGATTGTTTTCACCGTCCAATCCGGCGATTCACAGTTTTCCATGGAGAACGTCGTCGTGTAAGCTATGTTATCTGGATAGTGTATTTTTTGATCTATCGCGCAATCCAGGTAAAACTCGATTTCCTCTGAACTGGATGCACCCGTTGTTATAGTCAGAACCTGAAAACCATACTTCAGCGCCTCCTCCATAAATATCGGTTCTTTGGTATCGATATGTACATGAGCATCAATTTTGGGAAATGTTCGAAAATCAGGTTTATTTCCACTGCAGTTTAAAAAACTTCCAATTATAACTGTCACCAATACAAAAGCAATTTTTCTAAATTGTATCACGATATCCTCCAAATATGATTGATTTATTGTGACCAACTCCCTCGAAAAACGTTATACATTTCCAGTAACCACAATAAAAACCAGCCCTAAACCAATAATAAACATTCCAATTCCTGTAGCAAGATGCAGTTTTTTCAGCTTTTCCTGACGCAATCTTTCAACTCTGGCGGTTGTCGTTAATCCATATCCAACAGCAAACGTAATTAGTAAAAAAGGCAGAATGAATACCAGATTATACAGAATCAGCAACAATATGGATTGCACCCTGGTTGCAGAATTGCTCAGCATCCCAATAATAACAATATACGGTCCGGAAGAACAGGGCAGTAAAAAAAGGCTGACTATAAAACCAATTCCGAAAGCACCTGCTACAGACGTCACACCGGATGTAATTTTTTTCACCTTTGGCCGCCATTTTTCCGGCATTTCCAGGCTAAAACCTTTCCCGTACCAGAAGTAGTCTTTAATATTTACGATACCAATCAATATCGCCAGAATTGCAACGACGATATATATTATCCGTTCAAGTCCGGAAATCCGAATAACAGCAAATAGTCCCAATCCCATCAGTAAATATGAAATATACGTCGAGATAGTGAAAGCTATTCCAGCCTTTATTACCTGGCTTCTGTTTTTTCTGGCAACCAGAATCGTTCCCAGCAACAGGGTCAGCACAGCAAACGCACAGGGATTAACCGCATCGACTGCAGCGGCAACAATCACCGCGGGAATAGTAACAGTATTTTTAATATCACTATGTTTATCAAGTATTAATACCGGTGAAAGTTGGTTTTCTCGGATCGCCCTGCGTACAGCGGCTTCTATATCACGAAACGATTCCCGGGTATCCCCTTTAATTAATGTATCACCTATAACCACGACCGGGGTTTTCAACTCGACATTGAAGTGGCTTGCATACCGGTTCAACCGCCTGGCATTTTCCGGTACATGAACTTCAAACGAATCAATCTGCACTGGATAAGCTGCGATAATTCTCTCCCGGAGAAACCTGTCTACCCTGGCGCAATGAGGGCAACCCGTTTCATAGAAAAAGAATAATGATACTTGCTTTGATTCCTGGGACAATAAATTGAAAAATGAAAGACTAATAAGCAGGACCAAGATTAGTATTCGTTGAGACCTGGTAAACATTTATTTAACACCGGTAATAATAAACCGGTCCCCATATTGCTTCTTCCATTCCTCTAAACCGCCAACGATGCTCAGCGCCCGTGAATATCCTTTTTCCTGAAGCTGTAAAGCATATTGATCGCTTAAGACACCGTCATCAGAGTATAGGTATATCATAAAGCTTCTGGGCAATTGCCCTATCCAATCATCTAATTCATCAACGGGGACATGAATTGCACCAACAATATGCCCATTTTTAAATTGTTGAACATCCCGAATGTCTACCAATACAAAAAAATTATAAAATAATTCTCCAATCGGCACCTGATAGGCCGCCGTAGGAAGTATTGTTGCTTTAACGGTTAGAATTATTGGCGGCTTCTCATGATTATTATACCTGACTTTGATTTGGCGAGTCTGGTCTTTACCACCATGACCTAATGTTTCAAATTTAAAAACCAGCCGGGCTGAATCTCCGGCAGCCAGTTCGGATATTTTGGAAACCGCCGTACATCCTCCTTTTGAGAGGTCATGCACAGAAATACCTATTGCCCTTACATTACCGACATTTTTTAATGTAAAAACAGCCTGAGTAGTGACCCCTTCCCTTATCTCCCCAAGATCCCGTATCTCACCATCAGTTACGATCAGAATTGGAAGATCGACCGGCAGACGTTGGTCTTCGTTTCCTTTCTGCATTTTCACTTCAGGAACAGTTTTCTTTTCATCAGCCTCCTTTTGACAGGAGATGAGTGAAAACAATAGAACGGTTACCACCATTAATACAGCAACTAATGAAATAAGTCGTTTCATTAACATTACCCAGCCTTTAACGGGAATAATAATATTTGCAGGGCATTACTTAGTAAATCTGACTTCCCATTGTACCGGATCCTTACGCCCAATACAACTCAGGTGCATCAATCCATCATCTGTAGTGATATAATTTATATCATCGATATTGCCCTTCACATCCACCACATTCATCCCCTCAGGTATGTGGATATACATCGTATAAACATCACCGGGTACTGTTATTGAGGAACCCTTTAATGTTAAATGGGATGAATCCCAATTTAATTTCTTGATACTGAACGCTGAAGTAAGATGCCGGGAAGTTGCCAGTAGTTGGGGTTGCTCACTGCATTTTTTAATAATTAATGCCTTGGTGCCATGGGCTGGAATTGTTGCCGATAGCTTTGATTTGACCTTTCCGAGCAGTTTCCTGCCCCAGAAATCAAATACAAGATAATCTGATTCCGTGTCCAGCCCCAGATCTGCAGATAAATTCAGGCACTTTTCCTTTTCTTCATCTTCCCAGTTGTATAATGCAACCACATCGTATATTCCAGCCGCTGAATTTACCTTTAAATCGAGTGCCCGCGGATATTCCTTTGGTTCCGGACAACAACGCGGCTCACCTCGAAAGGAATATAAATCCATTGCCCGAATCGGCATAGCAGGCATTGTTTGTCTGTATAAGGAAAGTCTTTCGTCTGGCAGTGCCTGGACAAGATCGGGATATTTTGCGGCAAAGTCCGCCCCATATTCATTTGAGAGATGTTTTTGGAGCCTCTCTTTCGTAAAATCGGCAATAAAATCACTGATAATATATGCCTGTCCGCTGAGCGATGCTGTTGTTACAATCGTCTCACCCTCATCCATTGTCAACGGATCCCTAACCATAACCGCATCAGGATCTGACCACCAACAAATACCATTCAGATAACTTGCACCAAATAGAGAATTGAAAAAAGTCTGCATCCCCCCTGACCAATGTTCTTCTCCGTACCAGGATGCAAAATCATCACCACCAGTTCGAGATCCATCATAATAGTCAAATCCTATTCCGATCTCATGCATAGCACATCCGACGATATAATTATCTTTGCCTAAAACGTCTCTCACTGCCGCCTGAGCGCTTCGATAGGCTTCCCGGCTATCCATTTCAGGATTATAGGCATTACTCCGGTTTTCTTCATAATAGTCCATCCAGGTACCCCAGCCGGCGCTCTTTAAATATTCCAATCCCCAGTCATTTACAAATGTTTTAAAAAGAGGCTTCAGATGCTTTTCAATTACCGCAGGATTCGTGAAATCAAGTCTTACTACGGTACTGTCAGCCGAGCAACAACATCTTGAAAGATCTCCATTTTGGTCTTTGAGATAAAAATTATCCGGATATTTTTCCGCCATTGATGGTTTAGCGTAGTTATCGCCATACAGGTTGACCCAAAGTCCCGGTTTTAGTCCACATTCGGTAATATAATGAAACCACCATTTTCCGCCGTTGGGAAATATTGATTTCGTCCATTCAAGCCAATTGGCTTCTTCTCCTCTTGTAAAACAGGCGTCCAGCTGAACATATTCGAGACCATAAGGTCCCAGTTTTTCAGCCAGCGCATCGGTTTCCAAAACCAGATCTTCCTCATCGGGTGCCATATAGTAACAATACCACGTGGACCAGCCTGTTGGAGCAGTTTTAAAGTTATCGAGAGTGGGTTTGTAAACCGGTTTGAATTCCGTCTGCTGATACTTAGCGAGTCCCACTATATCCGTGTAGTAATTTTTTAATAGTGTAATTTCCCCGCCATCGGTCAGCGGAAGTTCAATGTTCATCTCACTGTTGTCGGTACAATTCCGGGTCAGGCGGCTTTTTTCAGCAAAACGAATCATGATATCTGTATTCATATCGAAAAGATGGTTGATATTCAACGCTGATACAAAGCCCATTTGGGTGTACATAATCCCATTATCCTGGCTGGCAACCCGGGCGGGAATACGTTTCTCGCCAGCCGGGGCAATACCACTTAAAAAAGCATCGGAAACGGAGCATTCAGCATCAATACCGGATTCTGTTATTGCGAACTCCCAGATTGTTGCCAGAGGCTTTTCCGTTCTAATAAGCAGCTTGTTTTCCTCTTTTTTAACATCCCAATCCGTCAGTCTTACGCTTTTATTGCCCTCTTTCACATTCAGCTGAACGTTTTGAAAAACGCTGCCTAGGTCCTCCTGGCTGATGCTAAGTTCACAAGTCCGAGTATTTGCCGTGACTTTCCAATTCTCATGGATTACACTTTTCCCACAACCGGCGACGAACAATAAAATTACGGCACCTATAAGTACCATTTTATGCGGATAAAGGAATTTTTTTGCGTACCAGGTTCCGGGAACTCCTGATGATGATTGAGGCAGGTGAGTAGGACAAGTTTTTAAAGTCGAATGAGTTTTTTTCATGATATTTTCCTTTCTATGCAAACGTTTGCATTTTAGACAATATTTTTTTTATTGTCAAGTGCTAAGAGGATATTCTAAGAATGTTTACTACCGGATAAAATCGCATAAATATATATATTATTCTTCAAGCACAATCTGAATAAAAGTATAAGAATCGGCTACTACTGTGTAATGATCACCAGTCTTTAATTTTTCAACATTTTTTAATGATCGTTTTATCGCATTGGGATTTTTCAACGTATTCATCGCCAAAGGACCCTCACCCGCCAGCGTGATGATTTCGGCTTTCGTGAAACCTTTTGATAATGCTGACAAATCAAATGTTGTCGTCCATTTTTCGAAGGTCCGATTACACACATAAAGAACTAATTTCTGCCGTTTACCGTCCCAAGCTGCCTGCACCTGGAATTCATCGGCAACCTGTGGCGAGTAGCCCTCAATTTCGAGGATCCAGGCCGCCGGGGACCGTGACAGCAATTCGAGTGCTAGTCCGGATGCAGTCAGGTAAACACCTTCTTTGGGAGTTTCGATTGCGCTTTGACTATGGGTATTCGCCAGATTGTTAAAATTAACAAACAGGACTTCCCCACCCCGGCGCTGAAATGCCAACAGGTTTTTCAACACATTCATGCCATAATGCCATTTGCTGAACATATACGATCTGCTGGGCTTGTCACCAGTTTCCGGATTATTGTATACTTCTATATTCTCATCGAAATCCAGCGGCAGCCATTCAGTGTTGCAGTATTTAATTTCAGTACCGTTGTCGCGATTAAAACTTCGCAATCGTTCCAGCATGGCATCCAGCCCGCCTTCGGCATTGTTGCGATCGGCGACAAAATCGATATCCTGACCGGCGATTTCCAGCATGTCCTCCAGTTGCTCGCGGTAAGCCCGTGTTCGCCATCCGCCGCCATAAGAAATCATGCCGATCTTGATCGACGGATCGACCGCTTTCATGGCTCTTGAATAAACGACGGCAGCCCAAGCGTAATCTTTGGCTTCAAACCAGCGGCTCGCCTCATTATCCAGTTCCCAGTAACGGACATTAAACGGTTCTTTGTAGCCATGTTTCACCCGCAAATCCGCCATCGGGCAAGAACCTGCCGGAAGGTTGCAGTAGGCCACCCAATCGGCAGCCGCTTGGGCGCCTTCGCTAAGACTGGTGAACTGCGGAAAATCGCTTCCCCGAAGCACACCCTGGTAATGCTCATAAGATTTTTTCCAAGGATGATACAGATTGACACAGAGCATCATTTCCGAGCCAACAACCTGACTCAGCATTGCGAATTCAGCGGTGCCGATATCATTATTGTTGAGCCCGCCCCAGAAATAGGACTCTTTGGGCTTGCGCTCCGAATACGGGCCAACTCCGTTTCGCCAATCATAAAACGATGCAAAGCAACCGCCGGGGAAGCGAATCAGGCCGGGATTCACCCTACCGGTTACATCAATGGCTTCCGATCGCCAGCCGTTTATGGCACTTTGTGGTTTTAGAGAAAAGTCATCCAGGACGATTTCCGAGCCGGGCGGAATCATCAGGCAAAACGTTGCCCAACCTTCAAAGCGAGAATTTTTGAAATCTATTTCAAATCCTGAAAACTGATCGCCGATATTCTTCAGAGGAAATGACGCAATCGGTTTGCTCCACTCACCACTTTTATAAAAACGAAGTTCCGCCTTTTTCAGGGTCACACTTGACTTTATCTTCCCGCGAAGATTGTAGGTTTCACCTTTCTTGAGCAGTTTTCCCGTTTGGGCGACACCAGCCCATTGACTCTCATCGCGGTTGATAACACGCAGGCATTGCTCACCGTGGCCCGAACCTCCGGCTTCCTGACGAATTTCACAGTCAGCCAGAGAGGTCTCGCATATAAAGAATGTGCTGGAATCATCGATCCATGAAGCTGGGTTTGCTGTTCCGGGCGCCGCGAACCAGGCATTATGTTCATAACCGGTGTGATACCAATCGAATGCACTCCAGTCGCGTCCATAGATTTTACCGGGCGTTCCTCCGTCAAGAAACAGGTCAAAACACTCTTTGTTGATTCCTGTATAATGCGGGACGCGCTCGAAACTGCGATTGAAGAGCATCTCGCTCCACATCGCTTCGGCCTGAATACCATATCCCAATTCGATGAAATTACTGTACAAGAGCGGACTGATTGGCGTTTCGGTCATTTCCTGCCCGGTAAGCTTGAAGACCTGTGTTTTCTCCGTCTCCCCGGCAAAAACCAGCGCCACAAAAAGCATCGTAAGAATCAAGCAACGGATGATTTTCCTGCTTTGAAAATTTTGATTATTCATCTAAATACGGTACCTCTCTTTTTTTACATTAACCGAAATGGGATTCATCCTGTGAGCAGGATTGGTTTTTTAAAATTCCACCGTTATGGGTTCAAGTTCTTCAAGATTTATGGCAGAGTTTGCCTTGAATTCTCTCATTCGTTCTGTACCCGGTTCACCAATTTTGATCCGGTACTCGCCGGCTTTCGGGATGGGCGGCTGAAATTCGGTTCCGTTAATCCGGATCGTATAAATAATTTCATTACCCGATTCCGACAAAACCTGGACGACCGGATCGATCATGCCGTGAACGATAAGCTTCGGCAGAAACAGTTCTGCCGACTGTAAATAATTATCGAGTTGATTGATCGTAATCGGCCAGCCCGGATACTGCTCCGAATCCGACTGAGAAGGGTCCGAAATTCGGGGCCAACATTCGATCGTGATATCCCTGCTTTTCTTATTGAATCGGACAAGACCGAAACCGGTCGCCCGGTCATAGAGCCGGCTGGGTTTAAATCCTGTGTAACAGGGATTCGATACGGCGTAGACACTCATTTTATTCCCGAAACCGTCTTCAAAATCACCCGTGTAACGCGGCGAATCCGGCAAGCGGTTTTGCCCGTCAGACTGCGGATACCAGCGACGCGGCCATATATTGGAAACCGAAGGAACGCAAAAGGCAAAGCCCGCATCATGCCAATCGTCGACTCCATACTGAATCGTGCTGCCCAGGTGTTGATCACCGGCGATGTGGAGCGCAAAGGCCCGGCGCAGTTCGCGGACGGCCTGATTGCGTCCGGTCTGTGGCCAGCCATCGGAATCCA
>Ga0268277_1001629_pt1 | contig 14607 bp, 10 predicted proteins | sample saktaG_5_FD_190132 | JGI IMG/M metagenome (GOLD analysis project Ga0268277, IMG submission 190132) | Saline water microbial communities from Sakinaw Lake, British Columbia, Canada - sak_2010_1_5_50m | ecosystem: Environmental > Aquatic > Non-marine Saline and Alkaline > Saline ...
TCTTCTGGACGTGTGCGGTTTACGTCAGGGAGAACCTGTTGTTCTTTGGGAACCCTGACGTCTACCCGTTCTTTTTCCAGCAGACTATGCCACTGGACGAGATGCAACTGGCTACAAAGCCCGCCAACGAGCTTCAGGTCAGGGTCAACAATGGTTTCCCGCCCAGCTGGCGGATCGCATCGCACCCTTCGCCAGCTCCACTGGTAGAAGGGTTCGGTGAGATCGTGCTGTGCAACAGCAACGCTGCTGCGGCCAGGACGTGCGCCTCCGGCGGCACTGAACTATGTATCACAACAGAGTCGGCAAGGCAGGCCTACGGGTTGGTCAAGGTCCATTCCTTCGGCAGCCCAGACATGGTTTTCTTCGGCGGGATCACCCAGCCCGGGAAAGATCAACTGGAGAAGATCATGGCCGGCATCAGTCGCCCATAAGTGACTCTCGCCGGCGTAGCGGTCACTCCGCTCAGATCACCAGCAGTGCTTCCCTACGCAAACGTAGGGAAGCACTGCGTCACCTTTTAAAATTTTTACAGAAAATTTTATATTATGAAAAACACTATTATCGGAGCAAAAGGGGAGATGGCTCAAAATCTTTTAATTCCCTTGCTAAAACAGTTAGGAGAAATAATTTTAGTAGACAAAGATAGCTCGTCTGCTGATTTCAAAAATGCTTGGGAGGCGGACATTATTTGGCTTAGCATTCCTCGCGATTCAGTTCCAGAGATTTTAGACAATATAAAATTGAAACCCAATCAACTGGTGGTTGATATCTGTTCGATAAAAAGGAATGTTTCGGAGGTAGTCAAAAAAACAGGCGCTAGTCATTTATCTTTGCATCCCTTACAGGGTCCCTACGTACCTTTAAATGGGCAGAGATGGGTTGTTGTTTCCGATAAAGAAAAAGTAGAAAAAAATGATCAAGCAAAGAAGATTTTGGATTTCTTACGAGGCCAGGGAATAAGCTTTATGGAAGCCGAAACTGAAGATGAGCACGATTTTATGATGGGCGTTACATTGAGTATTCCTGAATTTTTTACGATTATCATAGATGAATTAATAAATAAATATTCAAAAGAGAATAGTCAGGAAAAGCCAGACATGAAGAAAATTATGGAGTGGGCAGTTCCTGCCTCCAACGCATTTTTTTCAGCTTATGTCCACTCAATAAATAGCTCGGCTGCTTGGTTAAGAAAAGATTTGGTTTTTGGGTCATACGGGAATTTCATTGATATTACAAAGAAAACAGCGGAAGATCTCAGCAAGCTTTCTACACAAGACATAGAAGAAAAATTGACTAAACAAAAAGAATTTGTAGAAAATCTTCCCCTAGAAGAAAGGAAAAGAATCCGTCAGTGGATAGAGGAGTGGTTTGTTGACTCAACGCAAAAGATATTTTCTTTCCACCAAAAAAAATCTGTAAAACCAAGATTAAAAATACAATTTACAATAGACGGAGCGCAAGAAATTTTTCCAACTAACAAGGGTAAGGTTTCTGTCGGCATACACGGCATCGAGGGCTGTTTTACTCATGAGTCAGCCTTAAGATTATGCGAGGACTTAGGGATCGATTCTTCAAAAATAGATTTCAAATATTTGATTGATGCAAAAGGTGTTGTTGGGGCTGTTGATAGGGGCGAAATAGATAGAGGTGTTTTTTGCATAGCCAATTCTGGGTCTGGCGCGTATATTGAAAGCATGAAAATAATGGGTGAGTATAATTTTGATGTTTTGGCCCTTTATGGCATGGAAATTATGCAGTGTTTGATGGCAAGGCCGGAAATAAAAGATGTATCTGAAATAAAAGAAGTCTTTGGTCATCCTCAGGCGATTTCTCAATGCGAGCGGACTTTTTTAGAAAAATATCCTAACATCAAACTTACCAAGGGCACAGACGCAGACGATACTGCGTTATGCGCAAAAAGGATAGCGAACAACGAGTTTCCGAAAGAAACAGCAACTTTGGCCTCGCAGATAGCAGCAAAGCTTTATGGATTGAATATTTTAGAGTATGGTATGCACCACGATCCCTTCAACACGACTACGTTTCTTGTTATCAAAAAGAAATAATCAAATACAATAATCTCTATGTTATCACTCTTGACTTGAGAGTGCTATTGCGTTAAACTTAAAAAGATAATATAATAAAAATTAGTAAGTGTTTCAATACGTATTCTAATACGTATTAATAAATAATCCACGTTTTAACTTTACACTCAATACATAATACTTAATACTAAACCCATGAATGGAGCCAACTTCACAAATAAAGCCCAAGACGCTTTAATGCAGGCGCAACAGTTAGCGCAAGAAAAAGGACAATCGCAAATCGATGCTTTGCATTTGCTTTTTGTTTTGCTTACGCAAGACGGCAGTATTATAACCACAATTTTGCAAAAACTCGGAGTTGACGGAGAAGCGCTAAAGAAAAAAGTTGAAACGCAGATTGCAAAAATTCCTCAAATTTCAGCGCCGCAGGCATTCGGCCAGTTTTACCTTACACAAGACATGGCAAAAGTTTTGGACCGCGCCAGACAAGAGGCAATAAAAATGAATGATGAGTTTATTTCTGTAGAGCATTTGTTTTTAGCATTATTAGACACTAAATCGGGAGCAAAAGAAGTTTTAGAAAAAGTTAATTTTTTGGCCGGAGGTCCACTGGGAAGCGGAGAAAATAATTTAAAAAGCTCAAAACTAGATTACGAAGCTGTAATGAAAATTTTGTCGCAAATAAGGGGCGGGCAAAGAATTACAGACCCTGAACCAGAATCGAAATTTCAGGTGATTGAAAAATACACCAGAAATTTAACTAATTTAGCATCGGCAGGGAAAATAGACCCTATTGTTGGCAGAGATAACGAAATCAGGAGGTTAATGCAAATAATTTCCCGAAGAACAAAAAATAACCCGGTTTTAATTGGAGAAGCAGGAGTTGGAAAAACAGCCATTGTTGAGGGTTTTGCCCAAAGAATTGCCAGGGGGAGTGTACCGGATTTTTTAAAAAACAAAGAAGTTATTTCTTTGGATTTGGGAGCTATAATTGCAGGCACAAAATATAGGGGAGAATTTGAAACAAGAGTTAAGGCATTGCTAAAAGAACTATCAAGGTCTGCTGGAAAATATATTTTGTTTGTTGATGAGTTGCACACTTTAGTTGGAGCTGGAGCCGCAGAGGGCGCAATTGACGCTTCAAATCTTTTAAAGCCGGCTTTATCCCGCGGAGAATTAAGGGCGATTGGAGCCACAACCACAAGAGAATATCAAAAATATATTGAACAAGACCCGGCCCTTGAAAGGAGGTTTCAGCCAATTTACGTGCAAGAGCCCAGTATCGACGACGCCACGGCAATGTTGCGCGGAATAAAAGAAAAATATGAAGTGCACCACGGAGTAAAAATAAAAGACTCTGCAATTAAAGCTGCTGTGGATTTGGCAAGCCGTTATATTTCCGACAGATTTTTGCCAGATAAAGCAGTTGACTTAATGGATGAGGCTGCCTCGGCTTTAAGATTGGAAATTGAATCTGACCCGCAGGAGTTGGAAAAGTTTGACGAGGCGATTATGAAACTGGAAATTGAAAAGCAGGCGCTTAAAAAAGAGGGCGATTCTGCAAGAAGACTAAAAGTAATCGCCAGAGAACTGGCCGACCTAAATGAGAAAACAAAAGCCCTGCGTTTAAAATGGGGAGCTGAAAAAGAGCTGATAAATAAGATAAAAGACATCAGAGAAAAGTTAGACAATCTTTCTTACCAAACAGAAATTGCTCAAAGAGATGCGGATTTAGAAAAAGTGGCTGAAATAAAATATGGCAGAATTCCTGAATTGTTAAAAGAGCAGGCATCCACCGAGCAAAAATTAATAAAAATCCAAAAAGAGCACAGATTTTTAAAAGAAGAAGTTACAGAAGAAGAAGTTGCCAAAGTTGTTTCGCGATGGACTGGCATTCCTGTTATGCGCTTAATTACAGAAGAAGCAAAGAAACTAGAAACAATGGAAGACACCCTAAACCGCAGGGTTATCGGCCAGCAAGAGGCGATTTCAGCGATTTCGCGCGCGATCCGCAGAGCAAGAGCAGGAATTTCGGAGGAAAACAAACCTTTGGGCTCGTTCTTGTTCTTGGGGCCAACAGGTGTTGGAAAAACAGAGACAGCGAGAGCGCTTGCAGGATTTTTGTTTGATGACGAAAAAGCAATGATAAGGTTGGATATGTCTGAATATATGGAGCGCCACACAGTTTCAAAAATTATTGGCTCGCCCCCAGGATATGTGGGATACGAGGAAGCAGGCCAGCTAACAGAAAAAGTAAGGCGCAGGCCGTATTCTGTGCTTTTGTTAGACGAAGTTGAAAAAGCCCATCCTGATGTTTTTAATATCTTGTTGCAAATTTTTGAAGACGGCAGATTAACCGACTCAAAAGGCAGGGTGGTTTCGTTTAAAAACACAATAATCATAATGACTTCTAATTTGGGAAGCGACTACATTAACAAAATGTCGTCTATTGGATTTAGCAACAAAGAAGATTTGGTTCAAAGAGAATCAATGAGAGAAAAGATATTTGATTCGTTAAAAGAGTCATTCAGGCCAGAATTTTTAAACAGAATTGATGAAGTTGTGATATTCAATTATTTGCAAAAAGAGCAAATTAAAACAATTGTTGACTTGGAATTATCCAAAGTTGAAAAGCGCTTGGCCACAAAAGAAATAAAGATTGACATTTCTGACAAAGCTAAAGAACTTTTGGTTAAAGAGGGTTTCGACCCTAACTTGGGAGCTCGTCCGTTAAAGCGCGTAATCCAGCGTTTGATTTTAGACCCTTTGTCAATTAAAATTGTCACTAACGAAATTAGCGAAGGTTCTAGAATTCTAATAGACGAAAAAGACGGCAAAATGGTTTTTGAAACACCAAGGCAGTTACCCAGAATGAGACCAGCACCAAAACTCGCAAAGGCGAGGAAATAAAATTTGCGGGTCAACGCATTGAGCCGTTTGCAAAAAATCGCTCTGAGAGCGATTTTTTGTTTTGACTGATTTATGATAAAATTATATGATTAGTTAATAAAATGATTGAAAAAGTTGATAACTACATAAAAAACTTTAGCTTATGCGATAACGTGCAGGGCGTTTTAGATTTTTTTCCTAAAAGTGGCAACAATACTGTCGTCGACTATATTGGAGTGGTAGATAAAAAGATTCCACGATATACGAACGAATTTTGGACTGCAAAACAAAAACAAGGTTCTTCTTTACACGAGATTGCATATCGCGCTTGTTTCAAATCGGAATTACCAAGATTTTTTATAGAACTTCTAAGCAACGAAGAAGATACTATTTATGACCCGTTTCTCGGTAGGGGAACGACTGTGGTTGAAGCCGGTTTGCTTGCGAGAAACGCCGTAGGAAACGATATCAATCCACTGAGTAAAATATTATCTAGGCCAAGATTATTTATTCCCTCCCAAAAAGAGGTTGTAGAAAGATTAAAGGTTATCCCGATAAATTATAACATTAAGCCAGACATAGACTTATCTATGTTCTATCACCCTAAAACAGAAAAAGAAATTTATTCTTTGAGAGAATATTTATTAAATAAAAAATTGGATAACGTTGACGAATGGATAAGGATGATTGCTACAAACAGATTGACAGGACATTCTAAGGGGTTTTTCTCTGTTTATACGCTTCCTCCCAATCAAGCAGTTTCTATCAAAAGACAAATTATAATAAATAAAAAGAGAAACCAGACCCCGGAATATAGAGACATCAAAAAGCTCATTTTAAAAAAAACTCATGGCTTACTTAGAAATGTAACTGAGGCGCAGAGAAATAATTTAGAAAAAATAAATATCAATAGCGTTTTTCTAAACGAAGATGCGCGGAAGACAAAAAAGATTAAAAATGCCTCTGTACAGCTGACAGTAACTTCGCCTCCGTTTTTGGATACGGTTCAATATTCCCAGGATAATTGGTTGAGATGTTGGTTTAATGACATAGATTCTGAAAAAGTTTCTAAGAAAATAACTATGAGCCGAAATCTAAATGACTGGGTTGCAATTATGAAAGACGTTTTTAAAGAATTATTCAGAATAACGAAAAAAAATGGCTGGGTTGCCTTTGAGGTCGGTGAAATAAGGGGAGGGGAAATAAAACTCGATGAACACATATTACCAGTTGGGTTAGAAGCAGGGTTTAATTGCTTAGGTGTTCTCATCAACTCGCAAAATTTTACTAAAACCTCTAATATATGGGGTGTTAAAAATAATAATTTTGGAACCAATACTAATCGCGTCGTTTTATTTTATAAATAACATCTATGATTAAAAAACCTAGCGGCTTGTTATCGTGGGATATTAAAAAAATTGCGGAGGCGTTAAAGATTAATATCGAAGAAGTGAAGGAATATTTACCGATGGGAGAAGAGTTTCGTTCGTGTTGGAGAGAAGAATCGCTAGAGAGGTATTGAAAGGAGGGCGCGCCACATCAGAGGGTGCTGGCTATGATGTAGAAGATACAAATGGTGGACGATGGGAAGTGCGAAGCATCACTAAAGCTGGAATATATTTTTGCCCGAGCTATATGGTGGGCTCGGGAAGAAGTTTTAACAGGGCGGGTTTTGTAGGAAAGTTAGAGAAACTTAAGGGGTATATCGTTGCAGACGTCACGGAGTTTCCTGTAATTCCATTTTGGATAATAGAAAAAGAAATAATCTTAAAGTGGTGGAAACAAAAAAAACTGGGCAAAACAACAAAAGTATCAAAGGAAAAAGCTCTGAATCTAATAAAAGAAATAAAAGATAAAAATTAATTAAGAAATAAAAAATATTATGACAAAAATGCAAAAAATATGGCTGTGGATTTTTATAGCCATGTTCGTCGTTCCGGAAATATTATTTTTAACTATACCATCATCAATTATTAACTATTCGGGCAAAGATTTTCTTACCCTATCTTCTTTCTTTGTAAATAGTCGTTTTTTCATTAACAACCCCCTTCTTTTTTTTGTCACTTTAATTGTAGAGTTGCTTGGTGTTATCGGGTTAATAACCCTAAGCGTAAAATCTAATAAAAAAACAATTTCTATTTTGTTGACGATTATTTTATTGTGGTTGTCCTTCGTTTTATTTCTTGGGTATCTTTCTAATAGTATTAACTTAGTTTTGTAAAATCCTATGAAGAACAAAATTATCATACTTTTAGTTCTGTTGACGATGCTTTCTGTGCCCTCTGCGTCGAATGCCTTCCTAGTGCCACAAGCTAATTCGACTATTATTGTTAATACACAGGGGGCAGACAATACTTTTCATTTTAACTTAAGTGGGGTTCAAGAGTTTGATTTGCAAACAAGCAATTTGTCTGCATCAACAACATTAACCATCTTTGGTCTTAACGAATCCTACTCTCTATCTCAAAGCAAAACCATTGGGACAAAGGTTGACAGCATATTTTGTACAAGCACCAACCCCGCGGAGATATTTAGTTATCAAACTAATGCCGTGAGTTTTTCTCCAATCCCATGGGAAAATATTACCTGTACCTTTAACAATGTTGAGGCGCAGGAGAAAACACCTGTTCTGATTGTGCCGGGATTGTTGGGAACGGAAATGAAAAACGGCAGTGAATTGTTGTGGGCAGATATCAATAGAATGGTTAATCCATTAAACTCCGATGGTTTCATGGATCCATTAGCCTTTAATAATGGTCTTGCACCAGTTGATTCAGCAGTGTCTGTCTCTGATGTTATTCGGACAGAAACACTTTTGGGAGCTACCGTGTACGATTACGTTGGGAACCTTATCGATGAATTTATTGGCCAAGACTATATCGAAAATCAAACTTTATTCACTTTTCCGTATGATTGGCGGTACGGAGTTTCAGGAAAGTTTGCAGACGGGAAAACCAATGCAGATTTATTGTCGCAGAAAATTCAGAACATCATCTCTCAAACCGGAAGCAACAAAGTTGATATTATAGCCCATAGCTTGGGTGGATTGATTGTTAAAGAATATGTGATGCAACACCCGACAGATAATTATATCGGAAAAGCTGTTTTTGTTGGCGTGCCGAACACGGGCGCTCCGAAAGCAGTAAAGGTTTTATTGCAGGGAGACAATTTCGGCGTTTTGGGGCTGAATGATCAAGAAATGAAAAAAATTGCAGAAAATATGCCAGCTGCTTATGACTTGCTTCCAAGCCAGCAATATTACGACGCGAAAGGCAGTTTTATAGAAGTTATTGACCGAGGGGGCCCTTTTAATTTTTTTCCAACGATAAAAGATTTAGATTACAGCGAGTCAGAAAGTTTTTTAACAAACGACCATGGTTTGAATTCTTTGGCTCGAGATAACGCACAGAGTTTGCATACGCAAAGTTTTGATAGTTATGATTTAAAGCAGGCGGGAGTCGACCTTTATGCGATAGACGGGTGTAGGGCCGGGACTTTGGGAAAAATTGTGGAAGTAAGATATCAAGATATTTTTGGGAATAATCACACAACATATGATTGGCCGAAGATGATTCCCGGAGACAATACAGTTCCCCTAGAAAGCGCCACCAATCTGCCAATAAATCAGCAAAATAAATATTATGCCTTGGTGGCAGAGCACGGGAAAATGCCGAGTCAAGATGGCGTTCGCCAGCAAATTGTTAATTTGTTGTCTGGCAGTAATTTAAATATCGGAAATAATTTGATCACACAGGATATAAGCCAGTGCCAGCTGAATGGCAGGGCGATCTCTGTTTTTAGCCCGGTGGATATTTCTGTCACAGACCAGAATGGAAACAGATTGGGTCTGGCCGAAGATGGCAGTGTTATAAACGAAATTCCAAATGCTGACTTCACAATTTTAGGAGAGGAAAAATTTATTTATCTTCCGCAAGATAATGGACAAGCGTACAGCATAAACATGAAGGGGACTGGCACTGGCACATACACAATTAAAAGCCAAGATATACAAAACGGCCAGACAGCAAATACGGAAACATTCAGTAACTTGCCCGTTACAGCAGAGTTAACCGGAAGCGTAAATATAAGCACGGGAGGAAATCCGACCACGCTGACCGTAAAGCAGAATCCAACCGCGCCAGAGCAGACAATTATTTCAGACGAATTGTCAGACAAAACAGCGCCTGAAGCCGTAATTGAATTCGACCCTGGCATTATGGATATAAAATTCTCTGGAATAGACAATGTTTCCGACGCTTCGGCAATCTCGGTGCAAGACAATGACAATGTAATCACATTAACAGACCAAGCTGGGAACACGACAAAAATAACCTTAAAGGATAAAGACAGGAAGAAATCTATGAAAGTTGAAATTAAATCGATAGAATACAACGGAGTCCCCGCTGACATAAGCAAGAACAAAATGGTTTTTTCGTGGAATTACGACAAAAACAAAAATTTGAAGAAACTCTCTCAGCAGGTTAAATCAAAAAAAGATTATAATATAACAGCAGATTACGACGGCAAAAATACAAAGCTTTCAGGTAAGGATTTCCTCGGTAAAATATTTCAAACTTTGCCCGGACTGAAAATCATCAAAATTACGACGAGCAACGGGGATTTGGAGTGGAGCTATTAAAAATGAATAATTTTTGGGAAAACCCTCCTTCGCCAAAGGTTACGGACGGGCACAGCAGAAATTTTTTAGCGATAATAGTTGGGGCGGGGATAATTGCTGCCGGAATTTATTTTGGCTTACAGAAAACAGAAGTCGCGATTGCGCCGAATTTGTCTCCAGTAAATTCGGCGCAAAAAGTTGGTGTTAAGTCCGACATAGCGCTAACTGCTGTTTGTGGCGCGGCTGATAATACAATTGTCACAAAAGTAATTGATGGCGACACGGTTGTTGTTGAGGGCGGGTATCACATCCGGCTTATTGGAATGGATGCTGACGAAACAGGGTATGCATGTTATCAGTCGGCAAAAACTCGGCTTGAAGAATTGGTTCTGGGAAAGCAAGTTGTATTGGAAAAAGACAAAACCGATTTAGACCAGTATGGCCGGTGCCTGCGATATATTTTTGTCGGGAATACAAATGTTGATGCGCAGTTGGTAAAAGAAGGATTGGCAATTGCCAGATTTTATCCGCCAGATGTGAAATACAAACTTGAAATCACTGCGGCTGAACAATATGCCCAGCAGAACAAACTTGGCTGCAAATGGAACGGCGCTTTGCAAACAGCGCAATAAATTGTAAAATTAAAGAAACTATTGCAATCATGAAACTTTTCACAAAAAGGTGGGTTTTTTCTTTTTTGGCGAGTTTTTTGGCAACCCTCGTTGTAGGATTTTTTGTTTGGAATATATTTGTAAATCCTAATAGCAGTGTTTTGTCTTCACAAGTCTTTACGGGAGCAATTTCTTCAAATTACATTGAAACTGTTCCGGCTGCTTCAGATTTTGTACCGGATATTTCTGAAGACCGAACAAATTTACAGGAAAATTTGCAAGATACAAGCGAGGAAGACTATTCGGTAGTTATTGAGCCGTCCGAAAGTACGCAAGACCAGCTAGACGATATACAGGAAAAATTAGATTTAATCAGTCAGCAGGTCAGCGACCTGCTGACTGAAAGTCAACCCACAGATGAAATCCAAGACCAAGAACAGGATGAAAAACTAGATGAAAAAAATGAGGAAGAGCAACAAGATGAGCAAGACGAAAATCAAGATTCAGAAAATCAGAACAATATTGACGACAGCTCTCAAGTTTATCCGAAAATTTTAATTTCTGAAGTTCAAGCGGTTGGGTTATCGGATGATAAACAGGAATTTGTAGAATTGTATAACCTAAACAACGAAGCAGTTAGTTTGACCGGCTGGTATCTGCAAAGAAAAACCGCATCGGCTTCAAGCTGGTCAAGTTATGCCGCAAGCAGTTTATTTTCAGGAAAAATAATTTATCCCGGTGAGTATTTTTTGATTGCCAGGACAGGTTATTATCCATATGCGGACATTTTTACAGACAACGCTATAACAAACGATAATTCTTTCGCGTTAAAAAATCCCAACGGCGAAATTTCTGACAAATTAGGATTTGGAAACGCTGCAGACCCAGAATCAGCGCCTGCTCAAAATCCTGGCGACGGCCAGAGTATCGGTAGGAAAACAGTTGGCGGAGTAGAACAAGATTTTGATAATAATTTGAACGATTTTGAATTGCAAACACCAACTCCGAAAATGGGAAATATAACATATGTTCCGCCGCCCGCGGGCGGCGGAGGAGGCGGAGGCGGTTCTACGCCAGTTGTTTATCCTAAAATTTTAATTTCAGAAGTCCAAACCGAGAGTCAAACCGTTAAAGATGAATTTATAGAGCTTTATAATCCTAATTCTCAAAACGTTGATTTGACTGGTTGGGTGCTAAAAAAGAAAACATCTGGGGGTAATGAAAGCAACCTGGTTAGTTCATCTAAATTTTCAGGCGTAATTCATTCAGGAGATTATTTTTTGATTGCTCCCCAAGTAAATGACGATGGTAGTTCTAACTATCAGGGTTCAGCCCCTCCTGACCTCTTTTACTCAGGGAAAACCTACTCGATAACTGGCGATAATACGGTTTTACTTTACGACCCAAATGGTAATTTGATTGATAAAGTGGGATTTGATTTTGCTCAAGATTTTGAAACGGCTCCAGCTAAAAATCCTCCTCCAGGAAAAAGCAGTGGAAGAATTTGGGACGAAGCGCTTGAGGAATATAAAAATATTGGCAATAATTCGTTAGATTTTGAAATAGATACGCCAACTCCAAAAGCGCAAAATATTGCTTATGTTGAGCCGTCCCCGTCAGAGCCAATAGACATAACTCCGCCTGAGGTTAACTTTAATCTTGAGCCGACGCAAACTGAACCTGCTTTTCTGATAGATTTTACAATCACAGATTTAGCAGAAAACGTTTCGCCATCTGGCTTGGCAAGTTACATTTTTAGATGGCAGGAAGATGGGGACTCGGGCTGGCAGGAAGATGCGAGCATTCAAGTTAGCGGATGTCCGACGTCCGCTGACTTAACAAGAGATTTTGAAGACGGTGAAGATGGTAAAACATATAATTTTCAGGTCCAGGCAAGAGATGCAGACGGGAACACAAGCGATTGGCTTCCAGAAATTCCGGCTCAAACTAGGGTTGATATAACCACTGCACAGGATACGGATCCGCCGGTGGGAATGATAACAATAAACAACGGAGCAAAATATACAAACACAAGAGATGTTACTTTAACTCTTTTTGCAGAGGATGCTTCTGGCGTTGCGCAGATGAAATTTAGCAACGGCGGCAGATATAGTGAGCCAGAACCTTATTCGACCACGAAACTTTGGACATTATCATCCTCTGGTGATGGAATAAAAAATGTTAGAGTAAAGTTCGTCGATGGTCTTGGAAATGAAAGTTCTCCGGGTATATTGGCAACAATAATTTTGGATACTGCGCCGCCAGTTATTACTTTAAACGGAGATTCTGAAATTAATCTAAATGTGGGCGACGAATATGAAGATCTGGGTGCGGCAGTTTTTGACTTAATAGACGCTGCCTGCCCGTTAGTAATAAGTGGAGATATCGTAAGCACAGTTTCGCCTGCAAATTTTAATATTTTTTATGATGCAACGGATTCTGCCGGCAATAATGCCGAGCAAGTTGCGCGTACAGTAATAGTTGAATAGTCCGGGTTTTAATTGTATTATAAGTTTTATGGATTTAGCTAACTTAGAAAAAGTTTTGGAAAATGAGCCGAAATATCGATTGAAGCAGGCGAAAAAAGCGGTTTACAAAAATTTTATCTCTGATTGGTCAGAGGCGACTTTTTTTTCAAAAGACCTAAGGGATAGATTAAATAAAGAATGCCCGCTGAAAATTGAGGCTGATTTACTAATATCCAAGAAGGAGGATAGTGTAAAAGCAAGAATAACCTTAAAAGACGGATTTAAGATTGAGTCGGTTTTAATGAGGCACAAGGATGGGAGGAATACTGTCTGCGTTTCTTCGCAGGTTGGATGCCCTCTAGGATGTTTGTTCTGCGCCACAGGCAAAATGGGATTTAAAAGAAACTTAACTTCTGACGAAATTTTAGAGCAAGTGATTTTTTTCAATCGATATTTAAAAGCAACAGACCCCCGAGGTCTGTCAGCTGACAGACCTCGGGGGTCTGTTGCAAGGGTGACGAACGTCACATTTATGGGAATGGGTGAGCCGTTTTTGAATTATGAGAATGTTTTAAAATCTATAAGAGTTTTAAACGACAAAGAGTATTTTAACATAAGCATAAGGTCTATTTCTGTTTCAACAGCCGGGATAATTGAGGGGATTAAAAAATTCAGCCAGGAGGGGTTGCAGGCCAACCTTGCCCTGTCTTTGCATGCGCCAAATGACGAGTTAAGAAAATCTTTAATGCCCATCGATAAAAAATATCCCTTGCAGGATGTTTTAAAAGCAGTTGACGAGTATATTAAAAAAACCAACAGGAAGGTAATGTTTGAGTATGTTTTAATAAAAAACGTTAATGATTCTGATAAATGTGCAGAAGAATTATCGGGACTTATGGACAAAAAATTATATTTCTTAAATTTGATTTTGTTCAACAAAACCCCACTTCGCCAAGGCTACGCGGGGCAGGCGGGCTCTTTTGAGCCATCGCCTGCAAAAAGGGTGGAAAAGTTTAAGTCGATATTAACAAAACATAAAATAAATTTTGGCCAGAGATATAGATTCGGCGACGACATACAAGCAGCTTGCGGACAATTTTCGAGCGAGCGATAGTAAGCGAGAACCCCGCCCTCTAAGCCCCACATTCTCTTTAATAAAAAACGATTCTCTCGTTGTTATTTTTTGGTTTTGATTTTTTGGGGTAGCATAGAGGGCGTGGTGCTTCGTCGGTTACCTCCTTGCGGTTATTCACAGGTGGAAGGTAAAAATAATTGTGATATAATCAACAAACGTCTTAGTACATAAAAAGTACTTTACTTTTGTTGTATTAGCTGTTAAATTTAGAAACTAGGTTAAAAATTAACATGGATAAAAAGTTTCTAAAATTAACAAACACCGTATACAAAGTTCTGGAATTTTTCCCGGAGTCAGATCCATTAAAAAACAGGGCAAAAGATAGGGCGCTAGTTATAATGGAGCATTTGACTTTGATTAACGAAACCAGCGGTTGGATGTCTTTTCAGAAAGAAAAGCTAAAAGCACAGGTTTTAGAGGATATAGACATTCTCTTAGGGTATCTTTGGATAGGAAAATCACAGGGTTGGCTGAATTCGATTAATTGTCTTATAATTTCCAATGAATATGAGAGGATAAAAAAACAGATTGAGCCGATAAAGGACCTAGAGTTGACCCAAAAGCTGCCTGGACTGGATTTGCAACAGGCCCAACGACCCTTGCAGGAAAGCACACAAGACGTTGTTGCTATCGTATTAGAGAATACAGGGGACGTAAAACCCTCTGTCGTTTCCTCCTTCGCTAAAGCTATGGAGGATAAAAAAGCTTTGGAGGGCAAGGAAGGCGCCTCTGTTGTTGGTACTTCAGATATAAAAGAGGAATCTACGCATAAGATTACTGAAAGGCAGGAAAAAATCCTTAAATTTTTGGAGAAAAACGAGAAAGCTCAAGTTATGGACCT
>Ga0268277_1001632_pt1 | contig 14602 bp, 14 predicted proteins | sample saktaG_5_FD_190132 | JGI IMG/M metagenome (GOLD analysis project Ga0268277, IMG submission 190132) | Saline water microbial communities from Sakinaw Lake, British Columbia, Canada - sak_2010_1_5_50m | ecosystem: Environmental > Aquatic > Non-marine Saline and Alkaline > Saline ...
GGTAGCGTATTGATTCTGCTGTAAATTAGCGGAAGTCCATCTAACCGACTCATTTATTGCTGCGGGGTACCCCGCGGCAATAAAATTAGTCGCAGGATTTAATAATGAGTCTTGTATCCTGACTTAGTATGACACAAATCCAAGGAGGATACAAGACCATGGACCTATTGAGTCTAATACAGTATTATCTTGTCGATCAGAAGGATGGGTTGAAGCTGCTACTCACCTTTCTCCTCAATTCTGTGATGCAAGAGGAAGCGCGTCAGCAGGCTGGAGCCCATCCATACGAGCGAGGTATCAAGAGAAAGGCCCATCGAAACGGCATCAGGAAGCGGACCCTTAAGACACGCGTTGGCGAGCTAATCCTTGATAAACCTCAGCTCAGGGAAATATCCTTCGAGACAAAGGTCTTTGAGAGGTACTCCCGGGTAGAGAACGCTCTATTGATGGCGATAGCTGAGTCATATATCCAGGGTGTATCAACAAGAAGGATTCAAAACATAGTCAAGGAGTTCGGCCTCGAGAATATATCGGCTTCCGCGGTCTCAAGAATTTGCACAACGTTGGATGAGCAGGTCAATGAATTCCTGAGTCGTCCAATCGAGATGAAGATAAGATATCTTTTTGTAGATGCTGTTTACTTCAAGGTGAGAAACAGGAGTAGATACCTGAATCGTGCATTGCTCATAGTCACAGGAGTTCGAGAAGATGGCTATCGCGAGATTCTCGCGATCAAGGTGGCAGATTCCGAGGGAGATGGATTCTGGTCGGATCTCTTCGATGAGCTGAAAGAGCGCGGCCTTGAAGGGGTGGAACTTGTAATATCTGATGGTCATAAAGGCATCCAAGAAGCGGTAAAAACTTCGTTTATTGGTGCATCATGGCAGTTGTGCACGGTACATTTTATACGCGCCGTATTGAAGACCATTAACAAGAAGGATGAAAAGAAGGAGGTCGCAAGAAGGCTCAAGGAAGCTATCGAGGATGAGGTGAAGATGCAAAAGCTTGCGGATGATCTCAGAGATGAGGGAAAATCAAAAGCAGCAGATACCATCGAGCGGTATAGGTTTGATCTCTGGAACTACAAAGCCTTCCCCAAGGCCCATTGGAAGAGGATCAGGACGACCAATGTGGTGGAGAGGATCAATAAGGAACTCAAACGGAGAACACGTGTCGCTGGAGCATATCCCAATGATCGGTCATTGATGAGGGTGGCAGGATCAATCGTGATGGATATAAACGAGGAATGGATCACAGGTAGAAGGTATTTATCTATGGACGAGGAGTGAATGGCTCAGGATACAAGGCTCAAGAAATTACAGCAATTTCGGCACGCTATCCATCAGAACTCCATATCTCTATAATGGTCTCTGTAGATGGATCGCGATCTTCCCAACTATACAACTTGGAATTCCACACAAAGAAGTTTTGGCCATCGGGCAAGTTCACATTGACAGGGCTGCCTGCACTACCGCTGCCCCAATCAACGTTCCTAATCGCTATCGGCGAGCTGAAACCGAAACTGAATGCATCAAATCGGTGGCTATAATCAGCCGCGCCCGCCAACCCCAACATCCCCACCAAGAGGATGGATAGTACCAATACTCTGGTATTCATGATCACCACTAGTTACATATAGACTTCAGGCATTTAAAAAGGTGATAGATGGAATGGTGGTGGTTGAAATGAAGATACATCTCATAGCAATGGTGCTCATCCTCTTTGCAGGCATCGCGCAAGGAAATGGCGGTCCTGGTGGAGTGTCGCTTCCAGATCTTTCATATTCATCACAGATCGGACCAAATGATGCGGAGATTCTGACATTCGCACGCGGGATTATTGCAGGATCGTTTTATTCGTCGGCAATCCCCGTTATCGATGCAAACAGGCTGATTTTCGGATTAGATGCCACCGACTATATGATCCAAAACCCACCATATGCAATGAGCGTCGCCGAAAGCATGACGACTGATGCACACGAGGTAGCCATGCGATATCCGGGCCGGTTTTCGACCGTGATGGGATTGGTAATGAATCCTTCCAAACCGGGCGAAGTTTTGGCGGGGGGGATGATTAACTATTGACGTGCACTGATACAGATATCCCCGACATCTGCGAAGCCTGCAATAGCAGACAGTAGAATGATCGAATACCCCGCGCGTGCACCAACAAATTTAAAGGTTCTTCGCTGAATTGAGTGGGTATGGATCATGGGAGATTTCCGGCATGAGTCATTTGTTATGTCAAGGTGTATGTGATGAGCCGCCACATCTCGATAATCATGGAGGAATGGTGAGATGAAGGCAGAAAGGCGCCGACACTTGCCACCCCATACCCACATTGAATAGCGAGGAACCAATTTAAATTGCGCTATGTCCCACTAAAACTAAAGGAGGATCATCATGACTGAGGCAGAAAAAGAACTGCTCCCCTATGGCGGGGCGGTAAATCTACATGGAGAAGTGGTGTGGCGGGTCACTGAGACTGAGTTCAAAGAGATGGAGGCTCACTTAGCGAGCATCTTCGATGTCGCGCATTAAAATGGCCATCGATTCCGATATTTTTTTCTTCTGTATTGAATCCAATCAGAGTAAATACAAATCGACTGATATAAGACGAATTTTACAGCATTTGAGTCATGCACCATATATCGAGATATATGTTCCGATTTCGGTGCTTGGTGAAAGTGTAATTCAATGCTTAAGCGGTGAGATAGAAAATGGCCATCACAATCTAGCAAAACTTCACGATTTAATAGATCTATGGGGCTCACTCGACTTAATGTTTCTTTACCCAAACGAACTTGTTGCTGATGCATGCTATCAACTAGTAAATCAGAAACGACGTGGTCATTGTCGATTAAGTCATGCAGATTTGGTTCATTTAGGATACGCATTGGCATATAAAATGGATTATTTTTTATCTACTGATTCTCAATTGACCCATTCTAATCCAGATAATTCTGGTCTAATAGTAATACCACCCCCCAAGGTAAAAGATATATTGGCTAATTAAAGAGCTCAACATGCCTAAGATAACAAATCATATGATGAATGAAAATGATGATCATCTAGGCGACGGGATGACCGACTGCCCCTAGATCTGCGAAGCCTGCGGCGGCTTCGCGGGCCCGGATGGCTGCTACCAGGATTGCGGCCATGAGGTCGGCAGCATGTCCGAGGCCGAGCTGGAGGCCTACATCGCGAACTGAGAAGCCACGCGGACCGCCTAAATACGAGAATTTAATGGCGTTATATAGCGATTTTTCTAATTAATTGGACGGAACCAATGCTTCCGTGAGGTGGACCCTGGGACTGGTGGTGAACCTTATTTTATTCCGATGTAAAGTATAAGGCATAGTTCCGCGGAACTTGGACCATTCCGGGGATGGTTCCGGATAGGAACGATTGAAGTAAAAAATATATGGTTTCTTTCCCTTTCCCATGGTACTAGAGGTCTCCAAACCGCGATAATCACGCGTTTTTGTGCGATTTTATCCAATTTTCTATGTAGCTAAAAGGAAAGGTTAAGGATAGTTCCAAGTTCCGCGGAACCACCCCTTATTTTAATATCAAGATATTGTTCCTTTTATTCAATAGAGAAGGCCTGACCTCGATCCTATCCTTCATCGTCCGCAAGAGCTCTGAAAAACGCGGCTTGGATAGCCTCATTATCCGCCTAGCGTCGGCTTGGGGCATCTTTCCACCTCGGGAGGCTATCAAGGCTACAAGGACCTCTCCTCTATCCTTCTGGGCGGGCTGAGGGGCTTGCTGGGCCGTCTCCAAGGCGGCGATACGGCGGCGGTCATAGGCTCGTTCTAGCGCAGTCATCTCACTTGCGTCCTCGATCTGCTGTCGAAGGGCGATAATTTCCTCCTGCAGGGCTATCATCTGGCTGGCTGCCTGTGGACCGAGAAGGGCTAGGAGTGGGAGGTCCTCGGTCATAGCCGAGCCTCCACAAGGCAGAATGCTTTCATGCTATTGCCTCATGATAGGGAGTGGGACCGGGGGCGGCGGAAGTGTAGCTTTGATCCGCTCCGGTCCGCAGGTTAATCTTCAGACCCCCCTAAGGAGGCAATTATCGCCTTCATTCAGGATAAAAGGCTCCTCGACCGCATTATCTTGATGCAGGCAAGCGGTGGCCATCTCAGGCCACCTCCGCCGCTTCCAACGTGGGCCGGAATGGCGGCCTCGCTTTCAGAATGCTCTCTTCTTCCTGGATGCCTTGGCGCGTGATGGCATCGAGGCTGTCCATCGGCGCCTTCTGGCTCCTTGCATTTCCGGAGGAAATGCTCCTTCGCGATGGCTTCTCGCTCTCGGAGAAGGCCTTGAGGTGCTTGCATCGCTTGCCGAACTGGGCGGCGCGGCAAGTGCATTGCCAATAGCCGCCATCTGGGCGGTGGACGCTGTAGTATCCTTTCGATCCTCGCACAAGGGCTACGCTTGCCGATAGCTTGAGGACTTCAGGGGCGGTCTCATATCCTAGCCTGCGGGCTAGCGATTCCACAGCCTCCACGGCGTGTTGGCCGGGGGGTTCGGGTAAAAGATTGGTTGACTTCATCGTCTTACACCAATACACTAATACACTCTTTGAGTATATAAGGCCTTTGGTGTAAACATACCATAACCATTTTATACCATTACGCTGATATAAAGGATTCATGGGAAGGCTTGGAATATACCTACCTGATGAGTTAGAAAAGAGGCTGAAGGACTACGTATATCGAAAGACGGGGTCTTTCAGAGGCCAAAGCAATGTGACCGTAGAGGCGATAATAGAATACCTGGATCGCCATGAGTCGGAATTAGAGGAAAGCGAGAACCCTCTTAAGGCCCTCGCTTAACCTTGGCGGCTTTTGTGGTGTAAGACAGCGCCGCCATGTCATTCAAGGAATGACCGTGATTTCATTCTACTTCGATTTTACTAGTAATCCAATGCGGGGGACGGGATTCGAACCCGCGAACACCTGCGTGACAGGGCCCTCAACCCTGCGCCTTTGACCTGGCTTGGCAACCCCCGCAAATAAGGGATTTGATGGCCGTAAGGCCACCTTCAGGACAGCTCAGCTATCTTCTCAGTGATCATCTCTGCCCTGTGGCGGATCTCCTCCGCTGCCTTGGCTACTAAATCCTTCGCCTTTATAGACCCATCGCCCTCGATGGTCAAGACGAAGCTGTCCGGAACAGGCGTAACCGTGATTGCCTGGTAATCGCACTCGTCGATGCAGAGCTTGCAGAGAGAACAGGCCAGTAAATTTACCACCTTGACCCTGTCGCCCTCGTCGAGCGCGAGCACGTCTCTCGGGCAGACCTTGACGCACTTCCCGCACTTCTGGCAGTCCCCGATTTCTATTTTGGGGAGGTTCTTGTACCCGCACGTTGTGCCCGACTGCCATTTCGAGTGCGCGCTGCCTGTGCGCTTGGTGGCATATCCCTCCACCACGAGCTTCTCGCCCTCGCCCAGGACGACAATCGGTATGCCCTCGAACGCCACCTTCACCCCCGGATCGGTGAAGACGACATCCTGGGAGTAGACCACCCTCGGCCCCTCCGCGGTCAGTATGAAGTCCACCCGACAACCCGGACAGCCCGCGCCCTCGCAGATGCAGTCCTCCGGGGAGGAGTAGACGTCGAGATCCTCCGCGGTCAAGGGGATAAGGCCGAGACGAAGCGAGATCTGCTCGTCGAATAGGACCGACGTGTTGTCGTAGAGGCGGATCTCATCGATGGCAAGCGTCGGGACCTCGCCCATACAGGCCCGCCTGATGCCATTTGCAAAGGCGGTCGTAACACCCGTGAGGAGGAACCGGATGCGGTCCTCCCGAAGCTCTATGAGTTCTACCTTCAAGCCTACACCCTTCGACCCCTCTTTCCACCGGATGGCTTGGTGCCGTCATGGGGGATCGGGGTCGCATCCTCTATCCTTCCTATGCGCAGCCCAGCCCTCGCAAGCGCACGAATCGCTGCCTGCGCTCCAGGACCCGGCGACCTCTGACGATTGCCGCCGGGGGCGCGCACCTTCACGTGTACGCCGACTATGCCCTTGGACTTGGCCTGCTCTGCAACCTGCATGGCCATCTGCATGGCCGTGTAAGGCGAGCTCTCATCCCTTGCCGCCTTAACAACCATGCCGCCCGAGACCTTTGCCAGCGTCTCGGCGCCGGTCATATCGGTTATGGTTATCAGCGTGTTGTTGAAGGAGGCGAATATATGCGCGATGCCCCATTTGCCTTCTGTCATGCCTCATCCCTCCACTTTCAGCACTCTGGTGGAGCGCTCGGGATGGTTCTCCTTGGCCATGGGAGATCCGCTGTAATAATCTATGGTCATCTCCTCTCCGCGTCTCACCAGGTATCCGGGAATGGTCACCTTGCGACCGGATATCTTGATGTGGCCGTGGGTTATGAACTGCCTGGACTGCCTCATCGTGTTGGCAAGGCCCTGCCTATATACCTGAGTCTGCAATCTCCTCTCCAAAAGGTCATTCGTCTTCAGGGAGAGAACGGAATCGAGATTGCCATCCTCCTTCAGGATGCCGTACCTGTAAAGGCGGCCAAGTATCTCCCTTGCCTCTTTATCAGCTCCCTTGGCCCCATGGGCGGAGAGAGCAAGCAGCTTCCTGCTCACACGACGGTATTTCCTGAGGACGCCCTGCGCCTTCCAGAGCTCTCTCTTGTTGCGCAGCCCGTAGGACTTTACGAACCCCACCTCTTCGGCAATTCGCTCCGCCTCCCAGGGCTTCTTCGGCCTGTCATACATCTTGCGGCTCTTTCCTGGATATCCCATCTAGATCACCCCGCCCATTCAGGCCTTCTTCCTGCTGACGCCAACCGTCGAGCCGGTCCTTCCAGTGGACCTGGTCTTCTGTCCCCTCACACGCAGGCCGCGCTCATGCCTTATGCCCTTGTAGCTCCTGGACTTCTTCATCAGGTCTAGGTCCTCCCTTAGGGACATGAGGAGCTCAGTGCCCATTACGTGCTTATCGTCTCCCGTATTGAGATCCTTCCGACGGTTCCTCATCCAGTCCGGCAACTTTGATTGCCCCTCCTCGATGACCGTCCTCAGGGCTACGATCTCCTCCTCAGGCAGCAGTCCCAATATCTTATGGGGGTCCACGTTCGCCTCTTGGGCAAATAGCCTCGCGCACCGGCGACCTATCCCCTTCACTCCGGTGAGGGCCATCTGGACCTGCTTCTTCCCGTCGAGATCTGTGTTCAGGACCCGCACTATATGCCTGAGCTCCTCGACCTCTTCAACGTCCTTTGCTTCTTGCTTCAATATATTCCTCCAGAAGATGGGAACTCCTCTTTGAGGAGAGCCATCTGGAGCAGCCCCGGGCTTGGCCCGACGCCGCCCTATCACCGGCACCGCCGGTGGGGCGATACTCTCTCATCGCACTTGAGTGCAACCACAGGGTACGGTTCTTCTACATAAGTCTTATGATGGAGCTGGATGGAAGCCTGCATTTTTTCGGCCAGGGGCAGGCGCAGACTGCCTCATTCGAGCGCCACCTGCCCACCTATTCCTGCCATCTCTTGGAAGAAGCCCGGGTAGGAGACATCGACGGCCTCCGCCCCCTCGATCACCGTATCTCCTGCTACCATCCCTGCAACGGTGAGCGCCATGACGATCCTATGATCGTGGTGGCCGCTCAGCCTTGCGCCCTTTAGGTCTCCTCCTGAGATCTCCAGCCCATCGGGCCGCTCCCTGATATCGGCCCCCATCTTGGAGAGCTCCTGGGCCATTGCCTGTAATCTATCGGTCTCCTTATGCCTGACGTGCTCCGCGTTCTTTATGATCGTCCTTCCCTTAGCAACCGACCCGAGGACGGCGATCGTCGGAACGAGGTCGGGGATATGGCTTGCATCTACTTCGACGCCAAATAGTCCGGATCCGGCAATCCTCAGGTCCCCTGCATCCTTGTTCCATTCGATATCTGCCCCCATCCGATCGAGTATATCGAGAATTGCTGAGTCGCCCTGGCGCGACGGCCGAATTCCCCTGATCCGAAGGGCTGAACCAGTCACAGCGGCCGCTGCCAAGAGATAGGATGTGGAGGAGAAGTCACCTGGAACGTCGTACTCCGGAAGGCTGTAAGACTGGCCTCCCTCCATCCAGTAATCATTTCCGGAGACCTCAATGGAAGCCCCGGCCTCATTCAGCATATCCAGCGTTATCTCAGCGTAGGGCTTCGACTTGAGCTCACCCTGCACGGCGATCGTGGTCGTCCCCTGTGAGAGTGGACAAGCTATCAGGAGGGCGGAGAGGAACTGCGAGCTAACCCCCCCATCGAGCTTCGCCAAGCCCCCCTTCAACCGACCCCTGATAACCAATGGAGCCCTTCCCCCAGCCCTTATGGAGAATGCGGTCGCCCCTAGATCGTTGAGGGCTTGAATAAGGGGACCGTTTGGCCTGCTCCTTATGGAGCCATCGCCGGTTAGGACCGCGCCCTCTGTCAGTGCAGCGACGGCTGAGACGAACCTGAGGGTAGTTCCCGAGTTAAGCACATCGATTACATCTTCGGGAGCCTCTGGCGATCCATTGACGCCGACGATGGAGAGGTCCCCCTCCTTCAATGATACCTCGGCCCCCAAGGAGGTTGCGGCCGAGATTGTGGCCTTCGTGTCCGCGGAGATGAGGGGCCGTCTCACAAGCCCACCCGGCCCCAGAGCGGTGATCAATATGGCCCTATGCGAGTAGCTCTTGGAGGGTGGAGCGTAGACCTCCCCTGAGAGGTGAGAGCGATCCACTGACGCGATCATGCACGCCCATGGTGCACGAGAGTATAAGAATAATTGCCCGGCGAAGATGACCAGGCAGCTATCTCTGGGCGATGCTTATCTTCACCCGGTTGTTTGCGAGACCTCCTCCGAACGCTCGGGCTTCCCGGTCCCCAACCCTCGAAGCCCCTCGATTGTACTTGTCTCTGTTGGAGTTGGATGATGAGATCTGATCTCTGAAGATCTGAAGCTTGTTCTCAGCCGTTGGCAGGACGCCCTGGAATCCAAAGCCGATTGCCTCGGATCCGATTGCCTCAGATAGGTCATCTCCCACTTCAAGTGTGGCCAAATTGTTCTCTCGCCTCTGCATCACCCTGATCGAAGATCGATCGCGATCCTCGACCACCTCGTCTCCCGGCGAGGTTCCCCTCACAACCACCTCGTTTACCTGGAAGCCCTTGGCCGAAGGTGCCACCTGGACGGTTATGCGAATCGCGGCCGACTGCTGGCATGCGAGGCTGCCCAGCCTCCAAGTGATCATCTGGCCCTCCACCAATCCCCCTCGATCGTCTGATATGAATCTCATTCCCATTGGGAGGGTATCCACGACCGTCACATTATCCAGCCTGGTCTCGCCGCCATTTGTGATGTTGATGGTGAAGTTGGCGAGGTCCCCGGCATGCAGAATTGGGGTCTCGACGACGATCTCTGGATTGGCAGCGACGATGCCCAAGGCCGCCCAGAGGACTAGAACCGATCCAATGATCCATCTCGCATGACAATAACCTGTCATATCTCCGCCCCAATAATTATTTACTATGAAACAATATTTATATTCGTTATCCGTTATTCCAGCCCATATATATCTTAGATCCGAGATAAATCCTAATTCTAATGTGGTTAGAGGTAATTACTTATTTAAATTCTTTTCGCCAATTACGCATCTGAATGGATGGATTTGGAGAGGGTGATCCCTCCAGCCCATCAGCAATCGACCCCGTCGCATCGTGCAACCTGGGGCTCCCTGACCGGATTCTCATGGATCTTGACTGCCCTCTCAGTCTCGAACTCGCCGGACAGCCGTTGCCGTGATCGCATATCCTTGACTAGCAGCTTATGCCATCTCGATTCCGACTCCCAAGTCCCATTGAAGCTCGTCGCGGTCTCCATCCCGATGACCTGCTGCGCGGTGGCATTATCATCGAAGCCCATGAAGATAGTCTGGTTCCTCTCGACCCTACTCGCGGAGAAGCTCTCATCGAGCCCAGCCCCCATGCCTCCGTCGAACTCCCGAGATGTTATGGACCTCTCGCCTACAAGCGGGACCTCGCCATCATAAGCGAGCCTGGAGCTCTCGATGAAGTTGGTCTTGGACTCGGATGTATTGTTCAATAGCGATATGTTCCTCCTCAGCCGATCGGACTCCTCCGACATGAGCTGATCCGTCTCCATCTCGATCCGCCCGTCCCCGGCCATGCTGGCATGGTAATTCAAGGCGATCTTCTTATCAACGACCGAGGTGCTGACCTCGCTCGTCCCCTCCCCCCGCACTTTTGTCGAGAAGCAGAACTGTTCGTACTGCTTCTCCACGTTGATCTCGGGGTGGAGCACCCTCACCGCGGCCTCGGATCGGTCGCTCACCCTCTCGCCCTCTGGAGAGATGCCGCTTGCCTCCGCCACGTCGACGAGCTCTCCCGACGTCCCCTTATCCAGGCGGCACTTTAATAGGATGCTCCTGGAAGACCCCACCTCCATCTCCCCGAGCTCCCAGGTGACGGTCTGACCATCGACCGACCCATTGCCGTCGTCCGAGATATAGGTCAAGCCCTGGGGGAGGAGATCGACCAATCTAACCATGCTCAAGCGGACGTTACCTGAATTTGCCACGTTTATGTGGAAGTCCACCTGCTCACCAGGCGATGCTTCGGGGGGATCGGCCACCTTATCCACGGAGATCTCAGGGGCGAAGTAATGGTGGTTTCCGAAGTCCATGCCATCCTTGATAACCTCCTCGCAGATGAAATCGAACTGATAGCTTCCGTTCGTAGGTAACGTCCTCTGCCATCCCACTTGATCCTCCTCCCATAGGGTGTACTTCCCCACCTTGGGATTGGGTATTATGATCTCGTATGATCCATCGGCCTTTGTTATGGCTGATTCAGGGCTCTCGCCCTCTAAAGCCAGGTGGATCGTCCATCCCTCGAGTCCCGGCTCGCCCTTGTTCCATGTGCCGTCTCCATCGAGGTCATCGAACTTGCTCCCTCTAACGGTTATATTGTCCAAGGGATTCGTGGCGCAGTTCCGCCACTCCATATCAAATGTAGTGGAGTTCGCAATGATCCTCCCGGCACCATCAATGGCCCGGGCGAATATGGTCATGGAAGTTCCCGCCACCTGGCCCGGAATGGTAACCACCCATCTATCGTTCGATCCAGGCATCCGGGACATCGCCAATCGGTCGTCTCCTGCGTGAACGATGACCGAGACTGCCTCTGGCATGCCAAGGGTCTGAGCCTCGATATCTATCGGGTGCATGGCGCAGACCCGGGAGAAAGCATCCAGCTTCAGCTCCCTCATCGGATGGATGCACTGGATCCAAGAGATGCTGATCTGGGCCGATGTGGCCAGGACCTCTCCAAGAGCGCCCCTGGCCTGGGCAGAGAGCTTCATGGTCGTCCCGGCCACCTTGCCAGGAATGCTCGCAGCCCATAGGTTGCTGATCGTCGGATCCTTCGTCATCTCCATCTGCTTATCGCCGTAATTCAGGATGACCGAGGAGATGTTGTCAAGCCCGGCCGACTCAACCGTCACCTGGACTGCCTCATTCTGGCAGGAGAGGTGCGAGATCCGCATATCGAGGCACCCCTGATGAGGCAGGCAGTTCTTATTGATAAGCCCAAACTCCCCAGATGTGGCCACGGTATTTCCATGAGCATCCAAGGCCTCGACATACATGTTGATCAGCGTTCCAGCCCTGTATCCGGGAAGCTCCCCAGTCCAGACCATATCGGGCCCGGGAACCCTCGTCATATCGAGCGTGCCTTGCCCATAGTGGAGCACGACCGAGGCCACATCAGTCCTGTCGATGACTCTCGCGGTGATCTCCAATGGCAGGCATTCGCAGGTGAAGAGGATAGCGGTCACCTCCAATGGAGGTCTCCAGAGACCGGCGTTCCAGTTCTCCTCAATCTGATCGGGAAGGAGGGTTATATCATCTGTCCTACCGGTGCTGGGATCGACATCGCTATCCCTGCTATGGTCACTGCCCCGGTCCTTGGGGCTGAAGCTGTACCCCTCGGGGGCGGAGAACGTTAGGTAGTATACTCCAGGGATTAGGCCGGTGAAGCTGTAGCTGCCGTCTGGCCCTGTGGTGCGGCTAGCTAGAAATCTCCCGTCCGACGTGAATAGGGCGACTACGACGTTGGGGAATCCCGACTCTCCGTCATCGAGAATGCCGTCGATGGAGATATCCTTCCATGCAAGGCCGCTTATCTTCGAGTTTCCCCAGTTCCCGAAGTCCATCTCGCTCCTGTTCGTATCGTTCAGAATGATGGTATAGTTCTCGCCGATCGGTTCGGTCTTGATCCACCCAGCCCGATTGTCCTCCCAGAGAACGAACTTTCCTTTGCCCAGGCCATCGATGGAGTAGGTGCCGTTCGCATCTGTTGTGACATTATGGGTGCCGATAATGTCGGAACCTTGCGGATCATAGATATCCAGGACGATCTTCCAGCCATTTATCCCAACCTCATCAGGATCCTTGGTGCCATTCCCGTTTATATCGTGGTATTTTATTCCGGATATCGATAGGTTGCCCCGATTTCCTATGTCAACGCCGGAGCAGTTTTCGTTGAGGTCGATTACGATCTCCTTGGTCGAATGCTTGAGAATCGCCGAGCCGTTCTCCTTGACCAGATAGTGTCCAGGTGCCAGGTTGCTGAAGCAATAGCTGCCGTTCCCTGTGGTCGTGACTGGATAGGTCGCAAGATACTTCGTGTTTCCCATATCATCTTTGTAAAATATATCTAGATTGATCGTCCAGTTCGGAATGCCTGGATCGTCCTCCTCCCTGGATCCATTATTTCCTAGGTCGTAGAACTTCGTCCCCTTGACGGAGAGGTTGCCGCAATTTCCAAAGTCGACTCCCTGCATGCTCTCGTTTGTCAGCTGAAGCGTATGATTCTTGCTCGCTGGATAGGTCTGTCTCCATCCTCCCAGGACCTCTTCTCGCACGACGTATCTTCCAGGAGCAAGGTTGTGGATGGCATATGACCCATTGACATCCGTGGTTGTGTTATGGGTGCCGATGAGGTCGACATGGTTAGAGTAAATATCCAGATGTATCGTCCACCTGGGCATTCCCGGCTCTTGTGCATCTCTGCTGCCGCTGGCATTAAGGTCGTAGAACTTCGTGCCATTGATCGATAGATGACCCCTATTCCCCAGGTCAAGTCCTGAGACGTTCTCCACCAAGTCTATCTCATATTCTAGGGTCGTCCCTTCCCAGCCAGGTACATACTCCTCCTTGACGCCATAGTGCCACGGTGCCAGGTTGGCAAATAGGTAATCGCCTTTATTGTCTGTCGAAACCTGGAAGGTCCCTATGACCGAGGTTTTGCTAATGTCGTAGATCTCCAATACGATGTTCCAGCCAGGGATGCCCGGCTCATCTGGCCCTCTCACGCCATCGGCGTCCAAGTCGTAGAACTTGGTGCCGGATATATGAAGGAGGCCCCGGTTGGCGAAGTCAAGACCGGTAACGTTCGCCGCTAGATTCAGCCGATATTTCGATTCATTTCGAGCCCAGCCTGGGCGCTCATCCTCCCGCACAATATACCAGCCTGGACCGAGGTTCTCAAAGGCGTATAGGCCCGAGGAGTCGGTTAGCGAAGTCATGTTGCCCGTGATGATCATTCCGGAAGGATCGAGGATGTCAAGAACGATCGACCAGTTCTCGATGCCAGGCTCTCCTGGATCCCTAATGCCGTCGGCGTTCAGGTCGAAGAACTTCGAGCCCGATACATGGAAGAAGCCACGGTTCCCGAAGTCGATTCCCGTCACATTAGCCGCGACTGTGACATCGTACTCGGTCGGAGTCGTGCTCTGGTTCCATTCTGGAACTCCCTGCTCGCGGACCTTGTACTTGCCGGGACCAAGGTTCTCGAAGATATACTGGCCCGAGGCATCGGTAAGTGCCGTCGTGTTGCCGGTCGAGTTTATGCCGGAGGGATCGAGAATGTCGAGCTCGATCGACCAGTTCTCGATGCCGGGCTCCCCTGGATCCCGGATTCCATCTGCGTTCAGGTCGAAGAACTTCGAGCCTGATATATTGAAGAACCCGCGGTTCCCGAAGTCGATTCCCGTTACATTAGCAGTGACCGTGACATCGTACTCGGTCGGAGTCGTGCTCTGGTTCCAGGCTAGCTTGGCCACCTCGCGGACCTTGTACTTGCCAGGTCCAAGGTTCTCGAATATGTACTGACCCAATGCATCGGTGAGTACTGTCGTGTTACCAGTCGAGTTTAGGCCGGCAGTATCGAGGATGTCGAGTTCGATCGACCAGTTCTCGATGCCGGGCTCCCCCGGATCCTTTATTCCGTCGGCGTTGAGGTCGAAGAACTTCGAGCCTGATATATTGAAGAAGCCGCGGTTCCCGAAGTCGATTCCAGTCACATTAGCCGCGACTGTGATATCCCGCTCGGTAGGCGTCGTGCTCTGGTTCCAGGCTAGCTTGGCCACCTCACGGACCTTGTATTTGCCAGGTCCCAGGTTCTCGAATATGTACTGACCTGATGCATCGGTGATCGTTGTTGTGTTCCCCGTAGAGGCTGTGCCGGCAGTATCGAGAATGTCGAGCTCGATCGACCAGTTCTCGATACCAGG
>Ga0268277_1001633_pt1 | contig 14595 bp, 15 predicted proteins | sample saktaG_5_FD_190132 | JGI IMG/M metagenome (GOLD analysis project Ga0268277, IMG submission 190132) | Saline water microbial communities from Sakinaw Lake, British Columbia, Canada - sak_2010_1_5_50m | ecosystem: Environmental > Aquatic > Non-marine Saline and Alkaline > Saline ...
GGCAAGGTACCTACGAGTGCCGTCGCAACATTGTAGCCGACCTGGAGAAGGAGGGCCTGCTGGTGCGCATTGAGGATCACCAGCACGCCCTGGGCCATTGCCAGCGCTGCGATCAGGTGATCGAGCCTCGCCTCTCCACCCAGTGGTTCGTCAAGATCAAGCCCCTGGCCGAGGCGGCTATTGACGCCGTGCGCGATGGGCGCATCCGCATCATCCCTGAGCGGTTCAACAAGGTCTATTTCCACTGGATGGAGAACATCCGTGACTGGTGCATCTCCCGCCAGCTTTACTGGGGTCATCGCATCCCGGTCTGGTACTGCGACGACTGCGACGAGCTCACGGTGACGATAGAGGACCCCACCTCGTGTCAGGCCTGTGGCAGCACCAACATTCGCCAGGACCAGGACATCCTCGACACCTGGTTCTCGTCAGGCTTGTGGCCCTTCTCCACCCTGGGCTGGCCCGACGACACCGAAGACCTGCGCTACTTCTACCCCACCACCATCCTCGAGACCGGCTACGACATCCTCTTCTTCTGGGTGGCGCGGATGATCATGATGGGCCTGGAGTGCGCGGGCGACGTCCCCTTCCACTACGTCTACTTGCACGGGATGGTGCGGGACGAGCACAGCCAGAAGATGAGCCGCTCCAAGGGCAACGTGGTGGACCCGCTGGAAGTCATGGACGAGTACGGCACCGACGCTCTGCGCTTCACCCTCCTCACCGGTTCCAGTCCCGGCAACGACGTCAACCTATCGCTCACCCGCGTGGAGGCCAACCGCAACTTCGCCAATAAGATTTGGAATGCGACACGCTTCGTAGTCAGCAACCTCCAACCCTTCGGCGGAGCTCAGGGCAGGCCGCCAATGCCCAATATCCAATATCCAATCCCCAATATCCAGCTTCCCGACCGTTGGATCCTCTCTCGCCACAATCGTCTCATCTCCAACGTAACCCGCCTCATGGAGGACTGGCAATTTGGCGAAGCGGGGCGGCAGATATACGACTTCCTGTGGGGTGAGTATTGCGATTGGTTCCTCGAGATAGCTAAGATCAGGCTCTATGGCGAGGACGAGGAGCCAAAAGACACAACTCGGCAGGTGTTGGTCCACGTCCTCGATCGCGCCATGCGCCTCCTGCATCCCTTCATGCCCTTCGTCACCGAGGAGATCTGGCAGCACCTGCCTCACGAAGGTGAAGCCCTGATCGTGGCCCCGTGGCCAGAAGCGGGGCCGACGGATGAGGCGGCGGAAGCTCAGATGGCATTGATCGTGGAAATAGTGCGCGCCATACGCAATGCCCGCGCGGAGTACAAGGTGGAGCCGGGCCGGCGTATCGAGGCCATCATCGCCGCCGGCGAAGAATGTGAGCTGCTGTCTGGCCAAAAGGACATACTCATCACCACGGCGCGTCTCGACGCCGAAAAGCTGCACATTGCTCGCACCCTGGAGACGAAGCCGACCCAGGCTTTGGTCCTGGTGGTGGGAGGCGTGGAAGTCTATCTGCCCCTGGCGGGCATGGTTGATCTGGCAAAAGAGCGCCGACGATTGAATGTGGAGATCGAGGATGTCGCTAAGGGGATCGCTGGCTCTGAAAAGCTTCTGGCCAACGAGGACTTTCTGGCCAAGGCTCCCGCGCAGGTGGTGAGCAGGGAACGGGATAAGCTGGCTGACTATCGCCAAAGACAGGCGAAGTTGCAGGAACGACTTCGGAGCCTGCAAGATTAAAGTGGGTCAGTAGGAGTTCTTTTGACCTGCTACGGGGGGGCGTCCCTTCGGGCTGAGCGGCTCGACTGAGCTCGCCGAAGTCCTCAAGACGAAAGGACGCCCTTTGGCCTTCGGCGGCGACTTCACCGATAGCGACCCTCACTGTCCAAAAGTGAACCCTCCCGCGGGTTCAGAACCCACGGGAGGGTGAAAACAGTCATTAATGCACCGTTGTTCGGGTTTGATTTTGGCTTACACCAGCTCCATAAGCTCTAAGAACTCGCTGATAGAGAGGACATGGACGCCATGAAACTCGGTGATGCCGGCGTCCTGGAAATGTTGCTTGTTGTTCGTGACCAGATAGTTTGCTCGACCTTCGACCGCTGCCTCAAGGAAGCGGTTATCTGGCTCGTGGGGGACGATGGCTAGACGTTGTCGAGGCATGACGATGATGGAACGCCGTTTCTTGGGGCGACGGATCAGACTTTCAATCCGTTGATGATGGGACTTGGTGATGCCTAACTCGGCTATCACATCCAGAACTTCGGCGATGGTCTCTTCGGAGAAGATCAGAGCCAAGCGTCCCTTTTGCCAGAGGGAGAGCAGCCGCGCCGTTAAGCCGGAGGTCTTGAGCAGGGCAGCGACGAAGACGTTGGTATCAAAGACTGCCCTGATTGGCATCCTTGTTCATCCTTCGGGCTTGCACCCTTTCAACGGCTTGAGCGATCTGGACCTCGATGTTCTCTGAGGCTATCCCACTGGCTAGCAGGTCGGCGCGCATGGTCGCAGAAAGGGCATCCAGTTCGCGGCTCCAGGCGTCATTCTCGGGCCTGGAACGCTCTTTCATCCAGCCAATGAGAAGGGTGGAGAGGACGCGGTATCTCCTGCCCACGCGAAAAGCGGGCAGACCCTCTTCTTCGATCAGACGGTAAATGGTGCTCTGAGCGCAGCGTAGCATCTCGGCCACTTCTTCGACGGTCAACACTCGTTCCGCAATCGTTTCGGCCATGATTATCACCTCTGGCGAGATTATAATGCCAATCCAGCAAGTTGTCAAAAACCTGGCTTATGCCGGCGAGGAAGCTGAAAACTGATGGCGTATTTGAGCAAGGTTTCGATGCTTCGAATTGACCTTCTTATCCACAACGCTGCCCAACTTCTAACCCTCGCCTCTGCTGGCCCCAAGCGTGGGGCAGCGATGGGGGAGTTGGGCATCATCGAAAACGGGGCGGTGGCCGTCAAGGATGGCCTCGTCGTTCTGGTGGGACCGACGTCGGAGGTGCGGGGGCAAGTCACGGCTGCCGAGGAGCTAAACGCCTCAGGCAAGGTGGTCATGCCCGGCTTCGTTGATCCCCATACCCACCTGATCTTCGCCGGCGAACGGGCCGCTGATTTCGAACAGCGCATCAAAGGCGCTACCTACATGGAGATCATGGCCGCCGGCGGGGGGATCGTGTCCACCGTGCGGGCTACGCGGGCGGCCAGTGTGGAGCAATTGGTGAAGGAGAGCCGGGCGCGGTTGGATCGGATGCTGGCCCACGGCACCACTACCGCTGAGGCCAAGACCGGCTATGGTCTGGACACCGAGAACGAACTAAAGATGCTGGAGGCCATCCGCCGCCTGGACACGGAGCACCCCGTAGACCTGGTCCCCACTTTCCTGGGCGCCCACGCCGTGCCCTCCGAATACCAGGGTCGCGCTGATGAATACGTCGCCTTGGTCGTCGAGGAGACGCTGCCAAAAGTAGCCTCATCACTCATCGCTCATTCCTCGTTACCCTTTTGCGACGTTTTCTGCGACGAGGGGGCTTTCGACCTGGAGCAGTCGCGGCGAGTGCTGGAGGCAGCGCAGGCCCTGAGCCTGGGGTTGAAGATTCACGCCGATGAGTTCAAGCCGCTGGGGGGCACGAGGCTGGCGGTAGAGCTGGGGGCAGTCTCAGCCGATCACCTGGTCTGCACCCCGGAAGACGAAATCGAGCTGCTGGCGAGATCGAATACCATCGCCGTGGCCTTGCCGGGCACGCCCTTTGGCCTGGGGCACCACGAGTACACCCCCGCCCGACGGATCATTGACTCCGGGGGCGCTTTGGCCCTGGCCACCGACCTCAACCCCGGCACCTGCTGGTGCGAGTCCATGCAATTCATCATCGCCCTGGCCTGTCGCTTCATGAAGATGACTCCCGCTGAGGCCATCGCGGCCGCCACCATCAACGCCGCCTACGCCGTCGGGTTGGGCCAGCGGGTGGGGAGTTTGGAGGTCGGCAAGACAGCCGACCTCCTCATCCTGAACATTCCCGATTATCGCCATCTGCCCTATCGCTTCGGCGTCAACCTGGTGGAGGAGGTGATCAAGAGCGGGCGCGTTGTGGCCCTGACTTGACGAAATCGCCAAAGTCAATTACAATGACACCACTGGAGAAACCAGGTTTTTCTCTGCCTGAGCAAGTAGATCATTGCTTTTGGGATCTCCTGGGGCACTAAAAGTTTCTTACAACACCAAAAAACCTGGTTTCTGATTGGCTTGAGGAGATGAACGCTGAGTGTTTGAGAACCTGACAGATAAGCTGCAAGATGTTTTCGGCAAGCTGGCCAGGCGGGGCAAGCTATCCGAGGGCGACGTCGACGCCGCCATGCGCGAGGTGCGGCTGGCTCTCCTGGAGGCCGACGTCAACTACAAAGTGGTCAAGGACTTCGTGGCCAGGGTGCGCGAGCGGGCCGTCGGCGCTGAGGTGATGAGGACTCTCACGCCAGGCCAGCAGGTGGTCAAGATCGTCAACGAGGAGCTGATCAAGACCCTGGGCGAGCCCAGCAAGCTCGACTTATCGGGCTCGCCGCCGCACGTCATCATGCTGGTGGGCCTGCAGGGATCGGGCAAGACGACTACGGCGGCCAAGCTGGCCCTGAGGCTACGCAAGTCCGGCCATCGCCCCCTGCTGGTGGCTGCCGACCCCCGCCGGCCAGCGGCAGTGACTCAGTTGGAAGTGCTGGGCAAGCAATTGGACATCCCTGTTTACGAGGAGGGTCTCAATGTGCCTCCACCTAAGGTCTGCCGCAACGCCGTCCGGCGGGCCGAGGAGTCCGCCCATAGCACAGTCATCCTGGACACCGGCGGTCGGTTGCACATTGACGAGGAGTTGATGCAGGAACTGGCGGAGATCAAGAAGATGGTCTCGCCCCAGGAGGTGCTGCTGGTGGCCGACGCCATGACGGGCCAGGACGCAGTGAGGGCGGCGGGTGACTTCAACCAGCGGGTGGGTTTGACGGGCCTGATCCTGACCAAGGCCGATGGCGACGCTCGCGGCGGGGCGGCTATTTCCATCCGCTCCGTGACTGGCGTGCCCATCAAATTCATGGGCGTGGGCGAGAAGACCGATGCCCTGGAGCCCTTTTATCCCGATCGTTTGGCCTCGCGCATCCTGGGCATGGGCGATGTCCTCAGCCTGATCGAGAAGGCGGAGGCGGCCCTGGATGAGAAGCAAGCCCTGGCCGTGGGTAGGAAGCTGGCCAAGGGTGAATTCGATCTGGAGGATTTTCGGCAGCAACTGCGCGAGGTCAAGAAGATGGGGCCGCTGAGTCAGATATTGGACATGATCCCTGGTTTTTCTCAGATGAGTCAGCAAGCGTCGCCAGAGGTCACCGACCAGCAGATGAAGCGGACCGAGGCCATCGTCAACTCCATGACCCTGGAGGAGCGGCACAATCCCAAGATCATCAACGCCAGCCGCAAGCGCCGCATCGCCCGAGGTTCGGGCGCCACTGTCCCGGAGATCAACCAGCTCCTGGGCCAATTCCGCCAGATGCAGCGCATGATGAAGCAGCTCACCAGCGGGCGCGGCCCGCTTTCGATGTTCAGGCAGTTGGGTGGTTAAGAGAGGTCATTTCGAGTGCCTATACCACTCAAGGAGGGTGATATGGCTTTGAAAGTATATAATTCCCTGACTCGTCAAAAAGAGGAGTTCGTGCCTCTGCATGAAGGCAGGGTTGGTATGTATGTCTGCGGGCCGACGGTCTACGAAGACGCCCACCTCGGACATGGCAAGACGTACGTCAACTTTGACACCATCGTGCGCTACCTGCGCTATCTCGGCTATAAAGTGCGCTACGTCCAGAACATAACCGACGTGGGACATCTACTCGACTCGGGCGAGGATCGCATTTTGAAGGGGGTAGCCCGGGAGCGAGTGGAGCCTATGGAACTGGTGGAAACATACACGCGGCGGTATTTTGAGGACATGGACACCCTCAACGTGTTGCGCCCCGACATCTCGCCTCGAGCCAGCGGACACATTCCAGAGCAGATCGAGTTGATAAAAGTCCTCATTGAGAAGGGCCATGCTTATGAGGCCAACGGTTCGGTTTACTTCGACGTGGCCAAATGGCCTGAGTACGGCAAGCTCTCCGGCCGGCGGGTCGAGGAGTTAACGGAGGGAGCGCGAGTGGAGGCTAATCCCGACAAGCGTCACCCGGCCGACTTCGCCCTCTGGAGGAGAGCAGAGCCGGAGCACATCATGCGCTGGCCCAGTCCCTGGGGCTGGGGTTTCCCCGGCTGGCACGCGGAGTGCTCGGCCATGTCCACCAAGTACCTGGGCCAGCCTTTCGACATCCACGGCGGCGGCATGGAGAATAAGTTCCCCCACCACGATTGCGAGATAGCTCAATCGGAGGCGGCTACTGGCGTGCCCTTCTGCCGCTATTGGCTGCACAACGGGATGCTAATGATTAAGGGTGAGGAGATGCACAAGTCGCTCGGCAACTTCGTCACTCTAAGGGAGGCCTTTGAGAACTATTCGCCTTTGGCCATCCGCTTCTTCTTTTTGAGTGGTCACTATCGCAGCCCGCTGGACCTAAGTGACACAACTCTGCAAGCCGCGAGCAAGGGGCTGGAGCGACTCTACGGGACGGTGCAAGCGGTGCGAGATCGGCTGCTGTCAACGGATTCGGGAACGGATTTAACGGACAGCGCGTTCATGGCTAAGCTGGCAGAGCACAAAGCCCGCTTTTTGGAAGCCATGGATGACGACTTTAACACGGCGGCAGCCATTGGCGCCCTGTTCGATCTCAACAAAGAAGTGAACACCCTGCTGGACTCCGAAGAGGAAATCAGCCAGGAGACCCTCGTGGTCATCAATGACCTCTACCGCGAGTTGGGCGGCGATGTCCTGGGCGTCGTCCCTGATGAGGGCTACCGCTTTGCCAAAGCCACGGCGGGTTTGGAAGAGCCCCTCATCGAGCTTCTGATCGAGACTCGGCAGAGGTTGCGAGAAGCCCAAAAATGGGACTGGGCAGACGAGATCCGGGCCAGAATGACCGAGCTGGGGATAGCCTTGGAAGACCGGCCCGAGGGGGCCAGGTGGCGGATCAGCAGGCGATGAGCGAAAGCCCAAGAGGCAAGGAGGAGGAGACAATAACATGCCAGCTACAGTGAAGCTAACACTTAACCAACTAGCAGAGGTGATAGGAAACCTCAACTCAGATGAAGCTCAAACACTGTTGGAGATCATTGATAGGCAAAACCTAAAGGCTCGCTGGGAGATAGCTAAACAGGAGTTCGCTCAGGGGAAATTGATCTCAAAAGAAGAGCTTTTCCAGGACCTGGACTGATGAACGAAGTACTATACGGCCGCAACGCTGTGCGGGAGGCCCTGAGGTCGGGGCGGCGGAAGATCTACAAGCTTATCCTGGCTCAAGGGATGAAGGAACCAGGCGTCGTTGCCGACATTGCGACGTTAGCCAGCAAAAGCGGGGTGCCGATTCAGCGAGTGGAACGGCGACAATTAGACAGGATCGGCGACTTCAAACATCAGGGCGTCGCCGCCGAGGTGTCTCAGTATCCCTATGTCGAATTAGAGGCGATCTTGGCCGAGGCCGATCAACGCCAGGAAACGCCTTGGCTGCTGATGCTGGATTGTCTCCAGGACCCGCAGAACTTCGGCGCGCTGCTGCGCACGGCCGAGATAATAGGCGTTCATGGCGTCGTTATCCCCAAACGGCGCGCGGTGGGAATAACCCCAGCCGTGGTCAATTCCTCGGCCGGAGCCACGGAGCATCTCCTGGTAGCCCAGGTGACCAACCTGGTGCGGACTATGGAGACGCTCAAAGCCAGGGGACTTTGGATCGTGGGCCTGGAGGATGTGCCCCAGGCCCAACCTCATTACCAAAGCGACCTGACAATGCCTCTGGCTCTGGTGGTGGGGAGCGAGGGCAGAGGCATAGGTCGGCTGGTCAGGGAGACCTGTGACATACTGATCAGGTTACCTATGCGAGGGAGCATCAGTTCGCTGAACGTGGCCGTGGCCGGCTCCATCGCCCTCTACGAGGTCTGGCGGCAACGAGGAGAGGGGTGATGATTTGACATTTTGAAGAATTTTATTATACTATCATTGCTTGAGTCGGCTTAAGGAGCTCGGCCGCAGCAGTACTCTTGCCAGGCCGACGTAGCTCAATGGTAGAGCAACTCTCTTGTAAAGAGTAGGTTGTCGGTTCGACTCCGACCGTCGGCTCTGATAGTCAGATGGTCAGGTAGTCTGGTGGTCAGGAGTTTTTGCTAAACACCAGACCAGGCGATTTCTTTGATGGGCGAAGCTCTTCTGATCGAGCTTGGTGAGTTGCCTCGGCCAGAGGCCCTGGGCGAACGATAGTAGACCACCAGACCATGCGACCAGCAAACGAAGAGACCAACTACGGGCAGGTACCCAAGTGGCCAAAGGGAGCGGTCTGTAAAATCGCTGGCTCAGCCTTCGTAGGTTCGAATCCTTCCCTGCCCACCATCCGATTTCAGATTGCGGATTGCGGAATGTTCTGAGAGACGCCATGAAATCCGCAATCCGCACCCCGAAATCCGCAATGAGTTTGCCCACGTAGCTCAGGCGGTAGAGCGCCTCCTTGGTAAGGATGAGGTCAGCGGTTCGAACCCGCTCGTGGGCTCCAGAACATCATCAGGAGGTTTTGAGAAATGGCTAAGGAACATTATGAAAGGACAAAGCCACACGTAAACGTGGGGACGATAGGACACGTTGATCATGGCAAGACAACCCTGACCTCGGCAATGACCAAGGCGTTGAGCCTCAAGGGTCTGGGCAAGTGGTACACCTTCTTCGAGATTGACAACGCTCCTGAGGAGAAGGAGAGGGGCCTGACCATAGCCATCTCCCACGTGGAGTACGAGACGGAGAACAGGCACTATGCGCACATAGACTGCCCTGGACACCGTGACTACATCAAGAACATGATCACTGGAGCGGCGCAGATGGACGGGGCCATTCTGGTGGTGGCTGCTGACGACGGGCCGATGCCTCAGACGAGGGAGCACTTGCTGCTGGCTCGTCAGGTGGAGGTGCCGGCGATCGTGGTGTTTCTGAACAAGGTAGACAAGATGCAGGACGAGGAGCTCCTGGAGTTAGTGGAGTTGGAGTTGAGGGAGCTTCTGGACGAGCACGGGTTCCCTGGGGACGAGATACCGATAGTGAGGGGGAGCGCGCTGCTGGCATTGGAGAGCGAGTCTACCGATCCTGGTGCGCCGGAGTACGAGAGCATACTGGAGCTACTGAGGGTGGTGGACGAGTACATCCCGACGCCGGTTCGAGAGATAGACAAGCCGTTACTGATGTCGGTGGAGGACGTATTCAGCATCAAGGGACGGGGTACGGTGGTGACGGGGAGGGTAGACAGGGGCACGGTCAAGGTAGGGGATGAGGTAGACATAGTAGGGTTGAGGGACGAGGTGATCAAGAGAGTGGTGACCGGGGTGGAGATGTTCCACAAGACGTTGGATGTTGGGCAGGCGGGGGACAACTTAGGCTGTCTGTTGCGGGGAATAGATCGGGACGAGGTGGAGCGGGGGATGGTGTTGGCGAAGCCTGGTTCGATAGAGCCGCACACGGCGTTCACGGGAGAGGTGTACGTGCTGAGGAAGGATGAAGGAGGGAGGCACACCCCGTTCTTCGCCGGGTATCGGCCGCAGTTTTTCATACGGACGATGGACGTGACTGGGTCGGTGGAGTTGCCTGCTGGGGTGGAGATGGTGATGCCTGGGGACCACGTGAACTTGAACGTGAAGTTGATAGAGCCTGTGGCATTGGAGACTGGGTCGCGGTTTGCTATTCGAGAGGGTGGGCGGACCGTTGGCGCCGGCGTGATCACTGAAATCCTCAATTAAGGGAATGTAAATGGCTAGGAAAGCAATACGATCTACAATCACTCTTGCCTGTACTGAGTGCAAGGAACGAAATTACACCAGCAGTAAGAACAGGAGAAACGACCCCGGTCGTTTGGAACTGAGGAAGTACTGCCCCCGGTGTCGAACACATACCCCTCACAAGGAAACAAAGTAACTGGCGAGTACCCAGGGGGTTAGCTCAATTGGCAGAGCAACGGTCTCCAAAACCGTAGGCTATGGGTTCGATTCCTATACCCCCTGCCTCTAGTAATTGACCTTCTTCCAGACACCGTCTCCTAAGGCGGTGTCTTGAACCATAGGGCTGGTTATCACCGAGCAGGAGAAATAGATTGGCCAAAGCATCAGTTAAGAAGGACAATTTCATCGTTAAATACTTCAAGGAAACCAGAGCAGAGTTAAAGAAAGTCACCTGGCCCACTCGTCAGGAGGCGCTGAACTTAACCCTCATCGTGGTCGCTTTCACGATTTTTATGGCCGCTTTCTTGGGTATCATAGATTACATCTTCGCTTGGGTATTCGGTCTGATAATTAGATAGATACGCTGATGGCAGGCGAAACCACTGAGAGGATCATGGGGGAATGGATTAGCCTGCCTTTCGTCTGAACCGGAGCAGAGAGTGTCAAAGCTAACATGGAAGAGTCGGTAGAAGAAATAGAAGGAAAAGAAGAGAAGGCAGCATCAGACGGAAGCGCCTGGTATGTGGTCCACAGCTATTCCGGCTACGAGAACAAGGTGAAAACCAATCTGGAACAGCGTATCGAGTCCATGGGGATGCAGGACAAGATATTCCAGGTAGTTGTGCCCACAGAAGAGGAGATCGAGGTAAGGGATGGTCAGCGACGGATCACCGAAAAAAAGATCTTCCCCGGCTACATCCTGGTAGAGATGCTCATGACTGACGATTCCTGGTACACAGTCCGCAACACGCCTGGGGTGACCGGCTTCGTCGGCATGGGCAAAAAGCCCACCCCCCTGCGTTCTGAGGAAGTCCAGAGGATCATGAAACGCATGGAGGAAGAAGCGCCAAAGATAAAGGTGACCTTCCGCCCAGGACAAAGGGTCAGGATCGTAGACGGCCCCTTCACCGATTTTGTGGGCACCGTTGACGACATAGATATGGATAAAAGCAAGGTACGCGTGCTGGTCGCCTTTTTCGGCCGGGACACGCCTGTCGAACTGGATTTCCTGCAAGTGGAGAAGATGTAATTAAGGAGGAGAATGAATGGCTAAGAAGGTTAAAGCGATCATCAAGCTACAGATAGCGGCTGGCAAAGCCAACCCTGCCCCACCCGTCGGGCCGGCCCTGGGCCAGCATGGCATCAACATAATGGCCTTTTGCAAGGAATACAACGCTCGCACATCGAGCCAGGTAGGCAGCATCATCCCTGTCGAGATAACCGTTTACCAGGATCAGTCTTTCACTTTTGTGACCAAGACCCCGCCCACCGCCGACCTGCTGAGGAAGACCTGTGGTATAGAGAAAGGTTCCGCCGAGGCTCGCCGACGAATGGTAGGCACCATCACCCGGGAGCAACTGCGAGAGATCGCTGAGTTGAAGATGAAGGACCTCAATGCGCTAGACCTGGCCGGCGCCGAGCGCCAGATCGAAGGCACGGCCCGCAGCATGGGAATCAAAATTGTAAACTAGTATATCCTGGGGAAAAAGATGTCAAAAAAAGGCAAAAACTATCTAGAAGCACGCAAGCAGGTGGATAGGACGAAACTCTATTCGCCCGAAGAAGCTGTCGAGTTGGCTAAGAAGACCTCATACGCCAATTTCGATGCCACGATGGAAGTGCACATGTGCCTGGGGGTTGATCCGCGCCACGCCGATCAACAGGTGAGAAGTGTGGTACTTTTGCCCCACGGGCTGGGTAAAGAGGTGCGCATCCTGGTCTTTGCTGAGGGAGAGGCGGAGAAGATAGCCCGAGAGGCTGGAGCTGATCATGTAGGCAGTGACGATCTAGTCAAGCAAATCCAGGATGGCTGGCTGGACTTTGATGTCGTCATATCCATACCCCAGATGATGGGCAAGGTGGGTAGGCTGGGCAGGATCCTGGGGCCCAGGGGATTGATGCCCAACCCCAAAGCTGGCACCATCGTCCCCGCCGAAGACCTGCCGCGAGCCATCAACGAATCGCGTCTGGGGCGAGTGGAGTTCAGGATTGACAAGACGGCCAACCTGCACGCACCCATTGGCAAGGTCAGCTTCCCGACGGAGAAGCTTGTGGACAACATGGCGGCACTGTTTGAGGCGGTCAAGAAAGCCAGGCCAGCCAGCGCCAAAGGGCAATATGTCAGGAAAATCACCCTGGCCACTACCATGGGGCCGGGCATCAAACTCGACACCTCTCAGGCACTGGCCCTGGAGACAGCTTAATAAGACTTCCGAAGTCTTCTGTGGAGACTTCGGAAGTCTGGCCCAAGACAGCAGGTGCGCGGGAGCGCTTAATCGAAGGCCTGCCGAGGCGAAGACAACGAAAAGATGGCTTTTCTGTAAGTCTTTGTGTCGGCGACGCAAAGACTTTTGTTTTTCGTAACTACCCAGGCTGTGTCATTGCGAGGCGGCGCTTTTCCGCCGAAGCAATCCCCTACTCGCGTGGAGATTGCTTCGCTTTGCTCGCAATGACACCTGAGTAGTCACTGTTTTTCTACCCGAGAGGAGGTGATGAAAGGTTGGCGGTATCGAAGGAGAAAAAAGAACAACAGATATCCTGGTACACCGATCTGTTCTCGCGTAGCAGCGCGGCCATCCTGACCGACTATCGAGGGTTAACGATGGCGGACATCAGCCAACTGCGCAAAAAGCTGCAGGAGGCCCAAAGCGAATATCACGTGACCAAGAACAGGCTAATAAAGCTGGCCCTGACAGAGGCAGAGCTACCTGTGCCTGAGGACCTTTTGAAAGGCCCAACGGCCACTGGTTTCTGCTTCGAGGAGGCGCCTGCGGTGGCTAAGGTGCTGGTGGATTTCAGCAGGGAGTCCAAGATCCTGGTCATTAAGGGTGGAATCCTGGGCGACAGGATAATCAGCGCCGACGAGGTCACGGCTCTGGCCGAGTTGCCGCCCCGCGAGATCCTGTTGGCCCAGGTCCTGGGTACCATCCAGGGGCCGGCTGGCGGGATCAGCAGGGCCATTGCCGGCAGCATCCGCAGTGTTTTGTACGTGCTAAAAGCGCGAGTCGAACAACTAGAACAACAAGCCAGTCAAGCTTAAAGGAGGCAAGTCAAAATGTCAGAAAAACTGGAAAAGATCGCCGAGGGAATTCAGGGGTTAACTCTTCTCGAGGCTTCCGAACTGATCAAGCTTCTGGAGGAAAAGCTGGGGGTGAGCGCTGCCGCTCCCGTGACTGTAGCCGCGGCTCCGACTGCCGCCGCCGTAGCGGAGGAGGAAGAGAAGACCGAATTCGACGTCATCCTGAAGGAGATCGGTCCCAAGAAGATCCAGGTCATCAAGGTGGTACGCCAGATCACCAGCCTGGGTTTGAAGGAGGCTAAGGAGTTGGTGGATAGCGCGCCCAGTCCTGTGGTGGAGGGTGTCCCCAAGGAGACGGCCGAGGATGTCAAGGGCAGGCTGGAAGCCGAAGGCGCCGTCGTAGAGGTCAAATAACGATGAGTAAGCCCGTACCTGTTACCGATGAGACCTTCGAGGCTGAGGTTGTCCAGGCGGAACTGCCCGTGCTGACCGACTTCTGGGCCAGTTGGTGTGCTCCTTGTCACATGATCGCCCCCGTGCTGGAAGAGATCTCCGTCGAATACGCTGACCAGCTAAAAGTAGCCAAGCTCGATGTGGACAGCAACCCGCACACGGCCATGCAATTTGGGGTGATGAGCATCCCCACCTTGATCCTCTTCAAGAACGGCCAGGCGGTCGAGCGTTTGGTCGGCGCTATGCCGAAGAGAACTCTCCTTGCCAGGATAACGCCTCACCTGTAGGGACTGGTTAAGAATAGCTTCCAGAATTCAAAACCTCCCAAAGTGAAACGTGAAACGTAAAACGTAAGGCTCACAAGAAGTGAAGCCATCACGTTTTACGCTTCACGTTTCACGCGGAATGGGAGGTTATTCTTTGACACACTCGGAGGCGAGCCTTCTCAGAAAGCACTCCTCATCTTCGATCACCCTCCAGCAATTCCAACTGCTGAGCACATTCCTCGCATTCAGGGTCGAGGAGCAAGGCTGTCTTGAAATGCTCCTCGGCTTTATCTTTTTCCCCCAGTTCGAAGTATGCAAGGCCTAAGTTATAATAGATGACGGGGTACTGGGGGTCTATTTCCAGAGCCCGTTGCCATTGTTCTATCGCCTCCTCGTGATGTCCAGCCTCGAAATATATCTGCGCAAGCTCGTTTCGAAAATCGGCATCGTGGGGGGCAATCTGAAAAGCCTGCTCATAGAACTCCACCGCTTGCTCGAACTTGCTGGGATCAACTGTCCTGGCCCAATAGCCATAGAGTTTACCGGTGCCAGCGTAGTATTCGGGCTCCAAAGGCTGTAACTCTATGGCTTTTGCTAAGGCGTCTGCGCCGATCTGGAGGAGTTGGTTTCTTGTGTCCAGCTCATCCTCTGGGATGCTTTGAACTAGCTGATATAGGGATTCACGGATAGGGCGTTTTTGGGCCCCTACTGTTGGGTAGCTGACTTGACACATGGGCTGAATGTGGTAGCATTGCCCTTGATCTCGTTGGAGGAGGAATGCTACCCATGAGTCGGAAG
>Ga0268277_1001641_pt1 | contig 14552 bp, 10 predicted proteins | sample saktaG_5_FD_190132 | JGI IMG/M metagenome (GOLD analysis project Ga0268277, IMG submission 190132) | Saline water microbial communities from Sakinaw Lake, British Columbia, Canada - sak_2010_1_5_50m | ecosystem: Environmental > Aquatic > Non-marine Saline and Alkaline > Saline ...
TCCGTCTAGCTGCAGGTAAACAGCATCTTCACTGTTATTGCATTTTCACCGGGCGCCTCGTTGAGACAGTCTTCAACTCGTTAGGCCATTCATGCGGGCCGGAACTTACCCGGCAAGGGATTACGCTACCTTTGGACGATTCTTTTGTGTTACTAATGCTAAATAAGTCAATTTTAGCATTGCGATGCGATATTTCTACCACATTCTGCATATCGCTATGCAGGTCGGACTATATCATCCCGCCTTAAAAATTAATTTAAATTGGGCTTTGCGTGTAGTCTCTGAGGATTCTTTTGATATGACTCAAGTATTTCTTTATTAGAATACTTTCTTTTTCTACCAACTACAATGTTGTTTCTTAATTCCAGAATTTTTTTCATTCCTTCCTTGGTTAAATGTCTTTTATTTTTAACCAATTCAAGGGCTTCACAGAAAATAATGAAAACATCATTTTTTCTGGAAAGCAAAGGGTATTTTCTGAAAAATGGCACTACGATATTCACTAAATCCTCCGTTTTTCTAACGTCGAAATAACAAATGCCGTCCTTGCGGTATCTTATTTTCCCGCAGCCTAAAAAATTTTTGAATATTTTAGGAACTGTGTCATCTTTTTGAGAAATATTAAAACATAAACTGATCTTCCAGCCATGTTTATAATCTTTTTCACGATTAATTACCGATATGTTGAAGCTTCCTTCACCATCAGTAAAACCGCTTAAGTAGTTGGGTAGACTCTCATCAAAAGCCTTTCCTGCTGATTGTCCGCGATTGAACATTTTTACTTCCATTATAGTATTTTACACAATAATGGATAGTAGTTCAATATACCCGGAGTTTCCAGCATATAGCAAAGTTTTTTAACTACAATCGTCAGTCTATAGTTATCGCCGACGTTCATTGGTGCTTCATTCAGTGAGCCCAAAGCTTGCGCCCTGGACCCCCAAACTTAACATTCCAACACTGGTCAGGCCTCACCCCCTATACATCCTCTTACGAGTTAGCAGAGAGCTGTGTTTTTGATAAACAGTCGGTTGAAGTACGTTTGTTGCAGCCCTATCGCTTGCGCGTAGGGCAGGCCATATTGCGAACTTACGGCCACTGATTTGCCGAGTTCCTTAACGAGGTTTCACCCGTTCACCTTAGCATACTTACGCTTGTCCACCTGTGTCGGTTTGCGGTACGGACTCATTATTCTTTGAAATAGAGATTTTCTAGGAAACTTGCTCAGTAGGGTTCGCCCCGCGAACGGGACTTCCCGCCAATCCTTCTTGCGTCAGATTGTCGACGATAATCCAATAAATCGCCCTACTTACTAAATTCCGCACTCTATTGAACAAATAACAAGGGGTCGGAATATTAACCGACTATCCATCGACTACCCCTTTCGGGTTTGCCTTAGGACCGCCTAACCCTTGGTTGAATACCATTGCCAAGGAAACCTTGGACTTTCGGTGTGCGGAGCTTTCATCCGCAATGCGGTTACTCAGGCCAACATTCTCTCTTCCTAGCGCTCCACAGTCGGTTACCCTCCTGCTTCGACGCCCTAGGAATGCTTCCCTACCACTCTGGCAATAAATTGCCAAAATCCATGTCTTCGGTATTAAACTTTAGTCCCGGTAATCTTTGGCGCACTTCGCCCCTTCCCGCCCTTTCCAAACTTCGTAATGGAATTTAAATCACAAAATCTAGAAAGGGCGGGATTTGGGCAGTGAGTTGTTACACACTCTTTAAAAGATAGCTACCTCTAAGCTAACTTCCTGCCTGTCGAGGGCAAAATACTTCCTTAATAACACTTAGTTTAATTTAGGGACCTTAGACGATGATCTGAGCTGTTTCTCTTTTGACCACGGAGCTTAGCCCCCGCAGTCTAACTGCCTACACAAAAAATATAGTATTCGGAGTTTGATTAGAGAACCTGGAGAAACTCCAAGGAACTCTATTCAGTGCTCTACCCCTATATTTTGGCTGTAGACGCCAGCCCTAAAGCTGTTTCGGGAAGAACCAGCTATTACCAAACTCGATTAGCTTTTCACTCCTTACCTCAAGTCATCCCAGAGAATTGCACGACTCACGGGTTCGGACCTCCCTCTGACTTTCGTCAGAGTTCATCCTGCTCAAGGCAAGCTCGTCTGGCTTCGGGTCTTGAATATTCGATAGGACCCACAACAGAATAATCATTTCTACTGCAACTCGAAATTTTTGCTGCAGATTTTCAAAAATTCGTCAGCTTGCCACTTGGCAAACCTCCTCTTTCTTTAGAATTTTCGCTAAAAATTTCTTCGTTTCGTTACGAAAAATTACTCTGTTGTGGATCCACACGCGCTATTAACACTCGCTTTCGCTACGCCTCCGCCCCGTAAGGGCTTAGACAAAATCGAATATTCAAACTCGTTGGCTCGTTCTGCAAAAAGCACGCCGTCACTCACTTCGCCCTTGCGGGCGACGAGCTCCGACTCTTTGTAAGCAAATGGTTTCAGGTACTATTTCACCGGGGTCAACCCCCTACTTTTCACCTTTCCCTCACGGTACTGGTTCACTATCGGTGATATTGATTATTTAGCCTTGGCCGATAGTTCGGCCTGATTCCTGCCAGGTTGTCATGCCCGACAGTACTTAAGTTAGTGGACATCACATCCAAATATTCCATCCCATAACCTGTAAAAATTGCGCCTGGCTCGTTTTTCGCTTGAAAAATTTTCTCCGTAAGCAACGGCTACGGCCCAAATTTTTCTTCGCTGTAAACTTCGCCATGCATCAAATTTTCTTATGTTCTAAATGTAATATCTAGATGTGATGCCCACAGTCTAACAAGGAGCGTAAAAGTTTTTTTAAGTACAGGGCTATTACCTTCTATGGCGCCACTTTCCAGAGTGCTTCTTTTAAAACTTTACCTAAATGCTCTCCCTCGGTATTCATCTTCCTGTCGCACAATAAAGTGAAACAAAAAGATGCTCCCGACGTTAAACCCTTGCAACCCCGTTGAATAAATTCAAACGGTTTGGGCTGTTCCCTGTTCGCTCGCCGCTACTAAGGGAATGCGAAAATTCATAATCCTTGCGTACATATCGACCTCGCCCATAAATGGCGGGTCACCGCAAAGAATATAAATTTTCATTATTTTCTGTTCCTCCGGCTACTGAAATGTTTTACTTCACCGGGTACGCATATGTAACTTGCGTTACACATAATACAGTATTAGCTGTATTGAGTTTCCTCATTCAGAAATCTCCGGATCAAAGCTTGCTAGCCAGCTCCCCGAAGCTTATCGCAGGCACGCCACGTCTTTCGTCGCATCAATATCCCAAGGCATCCGCCATTCGCTTCTAACCTATCCTTCGATATACTCAATCTTCGAGTATATCTTGGATTCACTTTTACCCTTCATCCTTTTTGCATCAATGAAGGGCGCGTAAGTTTTTTACCCTCCTAAATTTCTTTACAGAAATTTTGGAAGGGCTAATAGATACAGATTTTATGTATCTTACCCGCCAAATTTTTTTTAAAATTTTGCGAGTTGAACTTGTATTTTGTATGCTTTATTTACCTTGCCCAATTAAGCAAAGACCCCACGTCTAAAACTTAACTGGACGAACCTGTTAAAAATTGCTGGTAGGCAATTTGTTATTTAAAACATTTAACAGGGTTAAATTATCAAATTACGTTCCGTTCAGAAATTAATTCAATTAACCCACGTGAAAAAACAAATTTTATTTTCTCGCGTGGACTAATTTTTTCTTAAATTTAAAACCGCCTTTTTAAAGCGGTCCAGCAAGATACGACAAAAATTCGGACATCAACCGCTCCTTTGTTTTGTTGTAGTTATTGATTTATTTACCATGTATAACCATCTTATTCTATTTATTTATCCGTGTCAATACCCAACCGAGCACTATACTTTAATAAACAAAAAGGCGCGGTACGTACGCGTCTTTTTGTTTATTTTATTTTACCCGACACTGTTGCCAACATCGGGAATCCAATATTTACTTCTCTTCTATCTTTCTATACATATCGGAAATAATTTTCCCTGCCGTTTCCTTCCCACCAAGTCCTATTGCTAATCCAATACCTAATGCTAACGCACCAACAACACCATAGACAATCGAGCTGTATAGGATTTGAACTAATGCATTGGCTTGAGGAGGTAGAAGCAACCCTAAAATCAAAAAGAAAGCAAAGACCCAAATTGCCCACCTTACAATTGATGCGGCCAAGTAACCGTAACCAACTTTCAATCTTTCTATTGCCACTCTGACAACTTTTTCAACAAGGTCAGAGACGACCATCGCAACTATAAATACCAAAACGGCCAAAACTACATTTGGCAGATAGTTCAAAACCTGGGTCAAGAAACCCGCGAAGGCTGTTAGCTTAAGAACATCTACGGCTATAAGTAAAGCAACTATTACAAAAACCCATTTAAAAATTAAACCGATAAATTCGGCAGGATTTAAGTCGACGTTTGCTCTCTGTAGGGCTTTTCTCCATCCCTCCTTCTCAAATAACTTATTGAATTTTACCGACTTCAATACCTCGGAAATTAACCTTCCAATTCCAATGGAGATTAAGTAACCGATTATGAAAACAACGATGGCCAATATCAAACGACCCACAAATGGCAGAAGTTGCTGCAAAAATGATTGGATCGTCGATGACCAGTCTGTATACGTCATGATTTTCTTGCATCCTCCACACAGAATAAATGTTTCTATATGGAAGAATGTAAATTACTGAATAAAAATCTATTAAATTGAGGTTCAAATCTCCCTAACCAAAACAAGTAGGGACTTTACCCCGTTGAATTTACCGAAGGCAAATATTCAACTGGGGTCGACCTTTATTAATCATTAAGCTATTATCTCAATTTCAAACAAGTAAATCAAGGGTTGGGATGTGAATAACTATTAGGATGAGAGTTACCTATTAGGCGCTATTTATACATACGCCACCCACGTGCCCGGAAAAGGTATTTCTAAATTAACCTGTTCTTCTCCTGTGGCACTCTTAAAAGAGATTGCGGTCGCGCAAAGAGCGATTGATTTATCGTCGCGCCACTCTGGCATATTAATTTTACTATATTTTTTATCGCCTAATATCGGGCAACCCATATTTGCCATCTGAACTCTTATCTGGTGAAATCTTCCGGTCTTTGGCAAAATTTTCAGTAAAGAATATTTTGCGTTGGATTTAACGACTTCGTAAGACAGCTCGGCGGTCCTCGTTTTGGTCGCTTTTTTGATTTCTCGCAATAACTCCTCGTTTGATTTGTTTGTAAACCCTTCAGCAAAAAAAGATATCTTATTAATTTTTTCAGATATTACTCCCCTACTCTCTTTCGGTTTCCCTAAAATAATTCCGTGGTAAGTTTTTTGAATTGTATGATTTCTAAATTGTTCTGATAATCTTGACGCCCCTTTTGAAGTTTTTCCAAACAAAACAATTCCCGACACTGGTTTATCTAACCTATGAACTAAACCCAAAAAAACCCCACTTCGCTTAAGCTCCGCGGGATGAGCATTTCCCGGCAAAGGTTTTCCTTTTTTTATTCTGATATAATCCTTAACCATGTCATATAAACTAATTTCTCCAGAACTATCGCCCTGCGTCAAAACCCCGGCTGGCTTTACCACGGCAATTATATGATTGTCTTCATAGAGCACTTTAATATTTTTCATTTTTAGGTAAGAGATATTTTTATTCTACTATTGACAAATATATTCAATATGTGCTATAATAAACAATAGGCAAATAACCTATTCCTGCTCGCAATTCCGCGGCAGAATGCCCTTTTAAGGAGAGCGTCATGATAATGGTCTTAAGGACAAGTGCACCGGTGCAACTCGCCATTGGAGTTGCAATTGGCACGATGTGCTTCGTCAGCGCGCCTCTTGGCGTGGTGATGATAGTTGGCTCACTGTGCCTCGCCTACTTCAAACGCGCGAAGTAACGGCTAATCCGAGGCTAAAATCGGATCGTAGCGGGAACCATAAGGTTGCCCGCTTTTTTTTATTGTAAAAGACTTTTTATTCTGTCTGTCTCACTATCTATTATTGGTCCAAAATATTCGCCATTGTGCGCGTGAACACCTTTTGCTCCGTATATCGGCTTTTTTTGGTCTAAATGTAAACTAAAATTCCATGTAATGCCCGGCTTCACATAAATATGAAACCGGGGATAATTGTTTCCGGTTAGCTTTCTTACTAGGTTATATTCCTCATTACTTTTTGTATCTATAATTACATACCCAATCTTCCTGGCCATACTAACAACACTATCTTCTAATTTTTTAATATTAAAACTAGCCATATTTGAACTCTATTACATCTCCGTCTTTAACAATATATTCTTTACCTTCTGTTCTTAATTTTCCTTGTTCGCGAGCTTTTGGATATCCGCCACAATCTAATAAGTCTTTCCAAAAACTACTTCTGCTTTAACAAATTTATCTTGAACTCCTTTTTGTTCGCTTCCTGAAGAATTTTAAGTGTGGCATGCACCGAAAGATTATCGCTCGGTAAGAGTATCAATTTATCATTTAGTTGATTAAGCAGGGGAGTTAAAAATTCATCAGCCCATGAAGGCGACAACGTTAACACGCCAGAAAAATCTATTTCCAATTCTTCGTTTTCGGAAAGCTCACGCATAGTTGGTTGAAATGCCCTAAAAGCCTCGCTACCTAATTCTCTGGATATTAATGTTGTACCAAATTTTACTAATTGTAGTTTCATAATTATGAGTAAGGGAGAAATAGCAAAACGCATTTTGATATTCCGACCGCAGGATTAATTATATGATATATATATATATATATATTACTTTTTAAGGTTTTTAAAACTCTATTTTTGCTAAACATCCTCTCACGGTATGTTGACCGCGCGTAACTTGAAATACCTTATCAGAACCTTTCATGCGCACTTCTGCATCTCCACTTGTATAAAATAAATCAATCGGTCCATCGGTGATAACTTCGCGAACAAGCTTAAGTCCATTACCACGTTTTTCAGGTGCTCTACCGGAAACAAATTCGGTAAATGCAACTTTTACTGCTGCAACGTGATTTTGAAGTTCTGGCCGAACTTGACGCAATGTTTCTAAAATGCCCAATCCCCTGTCAGCTAAAACAATTTTTTTCTCATCTATATTATATCCGAAAAAAATTCCAGGAGTATCTGGCCACTTTCCAATGTTATGAGCGAATGAATTATCACCGATTTCTCCAGTCACGAGAACAATTAAAGAATACAATTTTTCAAACCCTGGCTTTTGCATAAGTAAATGTTCCATTTTTGTCAGCCGTGCGTTAAAAATAGAACTCGTTGCGCAATAAAACGGAGCGGGAAATTCAACACCGTTTTGAATCCATTCCGAGGCAAGACTCATTAATTCACTAGAAAAAACTTCTAAATCCTTCTCTCGGTAATATCTATGAGTCCCTCCCTCTTTCCTTATAGCAACCAACTTGCCACTTTTGTCCCAGCGCCTTAAAGTATCAAGCGAAACGCCTAAAATCTCGGCTGCTTCTGTTATAGTTAATAATTTTTCTTCCATATAAGCTATATTAGCATAAACCTCAAAACTATGCAAATACCTACAAAACTATGCAAAAATACGATAAACTATGGATTAAACCCCCAAAAGGGGTCTTTATCCGTGTTTAAACTCGATCACATCGCCGTCTTTTACAACATATTCTTTTCCTTCTGTGCGCAATTTGCCTTGCTCTCTGGCTTTTGGATATCCGCCACAGTCTAATAAATCTTGCCAAAAAACAACTTCTGCTTTCACAAATTTATCTTGAAAATCAGAATGTATGGCGGCCCCGGCAATTGGAGCCGTGTCCCCTTCTTTAATTGTCCACGCTCTTGTTTCATCTTCTCCTGTGGTAATGAAGGTTATAAGATTTAAAAGCTCATATGATTTTTTTACTAAAATGTCTGTTTCTGATAATTCTGGTAATCCCAAGCCAATTCTATCCTCGCGCGATAGCCCCTCGGCTTCATATTCGGTCGCCACATCTATGACCAAATCATTTGAGGGTCCGACCCTCCAATGCTCAGTAGCTTCTTCGGGGGTGCCATTTAACAAATACAATCTTGGTTTAAAAGTCAGCAATTGAAAACTGTTTAAAATTTCTTTTTCGTCATCTGTAAATTCCTGCTCAATTAAAACTTTCTCTTGTGATAAGAAGTCCTTTGCTTTTTTTACGACTGCCATTTCTCTGATAGCTTCTTTTCTGCCAGCTCTGAAATCGCCCGACAAAGCGTCAATTCTTTTATTTATAGTGTCTAAATCTTTTAAAATAAGCTCTACATCTAAAATTTCTTTCTCTTTTAAAGGATTCACTTCGTTCTGAGTATTTACAATATCGGATTTTTGAAATGCGCGCAAAACATATAAAACAGCATCAACTTCTCTTATATGAGATAAAAATTTGTTTCCTAATCCCTCTCCTTCTGCCGCACCCTTTACTAATCCTGCAATATCAACAAAGTCAACTGTGGCATAAATTTTCTTTTTGGATTTTGACAGCTCGGCCAGTTTATCAACTCTTTCATCGGGAACCAAAACAACCCCAACATTGGGGTCTATTGTTGCAAAAGGATAGTTAGCAATTAATACTTCCTTTTTAGTTAAGGTTTTAAACAGTGTAGATTTGCCCACATTTGGCAACCCCACAATTCCTATTGTTAATGACATAAAATTATTTCTTTTCTTTTTTACTCTTTAATCTTGATTTTTGTTTCTCAAATTCTTCTTTAGAGCTAATCATTTCAATAACGCTAATTCCATTTTTGGTTGACATATAAGCGTGGCTGGCGTGGCACCACCTTAATTCAGGGATACCAGGGTAACCAATTACAATTGGTATTAATGGGTGAGATGGTTCGGTATTATAATAAAATGGATCTTTGTCGGCTATAAACTCATGTTTAATTACGGGGTTTTTATCAAAAAGATCCTTTACCGATGAAATATATCTTCCATACGCCCCATTTCTATGACTAAACCCAAAATGTGGCCTCAGAGCACTATTCATATATAAACTATCATCGTGAGGCCCATGATCTAAATCCCAAATTCCCTCGTTGGAAACATTCAGACCAAAATTATGCATTAAAAAAATATTTTTATTCTTTCCGTGATCACATAATCTTTTTTTATATTCTTCTAACCCTTCTTTTTCGTTTCGTCTATCTCTGTCCAGAAGAACAACTTTTCCGTTTTGAATTGAAAAAACATTATATCCAAAATCTTCCGTTCCTGCCTGATCTAGTGAAGAATAGTCTTCCGGACTATAAACTTTTTGTAATAACATTTTCTTCTCAAACTCTCCTCTATGCTTATCTCTGGGATGATATAGTCCCATTACATGTAGTGACTCGTGACTTAGGTAGTTATTGCCTAATTTGCGCAAAAGACCTTGGAAAACTTTGGTCATCTTTAATATTTTATCTTCAGTTACATCTTTTTCCTCCTCATTAAGTAATTTTATAAACTCATCTTGATGATCATACCCTATGCCTTTTTTTTCAAAAAAACAAGCCAAAAATTGGACCACATCTAAAAACCCCTTAAACGAATCCAGGGAATCTACCCCCGAAAAAGAAGAAAAATATTTTTTGTTTTTTAAATAATAATGACTGCCTCCATCTTCTACAGGAATTGCCTTTATGGCCAGACCTAAATAGCGCTTCAAGTCTTCAATTAAAATAACTTCGGAATAAGCCTTCTCTATGTCTTTCCAGCTCATTTCTTTCCTTAGATAACCTTCTACTCCTCCGGTTTGTTCAACTAAATATTCGGGAAATTTCACTAATTTTTCAGAAAAAGAAATTTCAATGCGAGCTCCGTCTCTAAATTCAACCTGTTTTTCTTTTCCTTTGTGTTCTTTTTCTATCTCTGCAAATACCGGAGTTAAAGATTCCTTACCCTCCTTTAAAATAGACTCAATCTCGGGTGGCGTTATAATATCGCCCTCCACTATGTGTTTATAATAAAAATATAATTCATCAGCGAAATAACCTCCGGGGTCCCGTCTATGAGTTTCCGCCCATTCAAACATTTCTTTATGATCGTGATTATTCTGTTCAGCAAAACCTTTGACGAATTCAGCGATTACGCTGTTAGGAACCAAGTGTACACCCAAGGCCTCTTCATACTCCCAATTACTTTTATCTTGTTTGTTTATATAATCATCATATTCAAAATTCCAATCAACTTTTTTTTCATCGGTTTCTGATTCTATTTTTGATTCTCTTGATTCCATGTTTATTTAAAATATCCTCTTATTAAAGTTTTAAATAATGTGGATTTTCCAACGTTTGGCAACCCCACAATTCCAATAGATAACGACATACAAAAATTATGCCATATTTTTTATTTTTTTTCAATCCAACCCAATAAAAAACCCGGAACAAATCTTTAGATTTATTCCGGGGCTATTGAAATTATCTATGTTGCAGACACCACTCGCGGGCGTTCTGCGGCATTTTCAGCCATGGAGACACGTCGTCCGGGTTTTCCCAGGACTTCGGATTCCACATCCATCTCGACAAACGGAAAACTCTTTCCGGATGAGGCATCATTGCCAAATGTCTGCCGTCGGCAGTACATAGGGCTGCGATACTGCATGAGGAACCGTTTGGATTATATGGATACCGCTCTGTTGTGTTGCCGAGCGGATCGATATAAGTAAGAGGTGCCAACTTTTGCGCTTGTGCCTCTTCCAAAATCGATTTGTCGGGGAAGAAGCAACGACCTTCGCCGTGCGCCACCCAAACACCAAGCCGCGATCCCTCCATTCCGGCAAGAAGCACCGCCGGGCTTGGCAGAATTTCTACCTGCACCCAGCGTGATTCAAATTTGCCGGAAATGTTACCGATGAATCGTGGTTGGCGGTTGCGTTCGATGCCTCTTCGAGGCACCCATCCTGCAAGTGCGTCCCATTGGCAGCCGTTGCATACACCAAGCGAAAGGGTGTCTGACCTGTTATAGAACCTGTCAAACATTTCAGAAATCCTGGGGTTGTGTCGCACAACAGCTTCCCAACCCTTGGCGCTCCCGAACGTATCCCGATATGAGAAACCGCCTGCGAGAACTGCCATCTGGACATCGTCCAGGCTGGCGCGTCCCGCAAGAAGGTCTGTCATAGCGAAATCAAAAACTTCAAATCCTGCAGTAAGAAACATCGCCCGCATTTCCGGATCGCCGTTTGTTCCTTCGTCGCGAAGCACGGCCATCTTCGGCTTTACAATCGCGTTAAGGACTTTGTCCGACGTATTTACCGGAGTAAAGGTCAAGCGATACGCATGCGCATTATCCGGACCAACATCGATATCTTCGGATATCGATTGTCGCAGGCTTTCCACGCAAACCGGAGCATTCTGCAACTTCTCGTGCTCCAAACTGGTGGCTTCCCAGCAAGACCTGATTTTGGCTATATCACTGACGAAGGCACAGCTCAACAAAATATCCCGCACAAAACATTTGTGCTCTGCCAGCGTGCGCCCGATGCAATCAAGCCCAATACCGTGATGGGAACAGATTTCGTCCAGTCTTGCTTCATTTCTCTGGTCAAACTCAATCACCCATCCGCACTCTTCAGTAAATAGAAACTCCATTATGGTCTTGGTATCCATAAGGCAGATATCGAACCCGCAGTTACTAGCCATACACATTTCAGCGACAGCAACAAGAAGACCGCCGTCGCTTCTGTCATGCAGGGCAAGTATCAGGCCTTCTGAAAGCATCTGCTGTACAGCGTTGAATGCGCGCCCAAGCAAGCTGGCTTCAATGTCCGGCGTTTCATTGCCCAGCTGTCCTAACGCCTGAGCCAAAGCTGAACCGCCAAGGCGGTTTTTGCCACGACCCAAATCAATCAGACCCAGCTCGCTTCTCCCAGGATTCTTAATGTCCGGAGTTACCCGAACATTGAAGTCTGGTACGGAAGCGTACGGCATAAACACCAGAGACCCTGGTGCCCTGACTGTCTCGTCGCCGATTATGGTTGCCATAGACGAACTGTCTTTTCCACCGTCGGTGGCGAAGCCGAGCCCGATGAGAAATTCGCTCATCGCGCTGACCGCGTCGTAGAGCAATGGACCTTCGCCCGGCAGTTTTGCCGGCCACATCCAGTTTGCTCTGGCGCGAATCGCATGGATTCCGTCGATTTTTACGCCCGCCATATTGGTGATTGCTTCCGCAATCGCCATTCTTACGCCGGCTTTCGGATCAATAAGAATCCTGTTCGGATTTTCGCCGAGTGAAGAAACCGTTCCAACTCTGTCGAAATACCCGGTAGCGCAAAGCGCGTAATCTGAAATCGGAATCGCCATTATCCCGCAGCGTTGCTGTTGAATAATGTTTCCTCCGACGTGATTGTCCGCCTTATTAACGAGGTGGCCTTTAGATCCCACCGCCGGCAATTTGCAGACCATTTCAAACGCTTGCGCAACCGTCAAATCCTTCGGGATTTCCACTGGAGGAAGCTCGCGCTTTATGCGCTCAGATCTCCAAACCTTACGCGGAAGATTCCCAAGAATTGCCTCGAGGTTAAGTTCAACGGGCGTAGTGTCATCCTGGGGGTCATAGACGACAACTCTGCCGTCGCCCGTGATTTTTCCTAACACTTCACACGCCACTTTTTCCCTGTCGCAAATTTCTTGGAACACCGGCAAACGTTCCGGATATATCAACAATCCGTATCGCTCCTGGTATTCGGCGCACCATATCTCCGTAACCGACAACGTTTTGTCGCCAACGTTGATTCTACGGATGTTAATCCTGCCACCGGCCTTGCCCATGAGTTCTGATAAATCATTGGCATTTCCACCGGCGCCTTGATCAGTCATGGAAGCGATAGGATTTTCATCTTCCATTTCCGAACATGCAACAATCACTCGATTATCTCCGTTTTCTTTTGCGGCGTTACCGCGCTGGACCGATTTATAATCTAGCCCAGCTTCATTTTCGCCATGCACCATACTTGAGGCTGCGCCTCCGCCAAAGCCAACTCTAAGAGCCGATCCGCCGATGGCAACAATTATCATTCCTCTTTCCGGCTCAGCCTTTTTGACTTGCTTGTCAAAAATAAAGCCTGTGCCGGCGGCATAGAGAATTGGCTTGAACGGCTGGCGTAGTTCACCCGCAACATATTGTCCAAACGTCCTGTCGAATCCATAAGTTACGGGCACGCCAAGCTGATTGTCATACCGAGAAACGCCGTTGCTTCCTTCGTGAATGATTCTCAGCGGCGTAGCATACGGCAAAACCCGCCCGGTATTTTCCATTTCTCCGGGAATCAGATATCCCGAGAAGAAGCGGTTACCGGTGAAATATCCGGCCGCCGTCATACCATTTCTTGCTCCGCGGCCGGTTGCAGTTTTGTCGCGTTCCATTCCGCCGGCGCCGGTATCGGCTCCGTCTATGGGAGACACTGCTGTTGGATGGTTGTGTGTTTCCCCGGTTGCCGTCGGATGGACTAGTCGCTGAACCGCAATCATCCGCATTCTATTGCGCGGGTCGGGAACAATCATAGTTGCCCATCTTCCAAGGATTACACCCGAATTGTCGTTGAACGCCGCCAAGCTGACATTGGTTTCAATCTTTGTTCCTTCGATAACCCGAAGAGGTTTTCGCGCCAGGTCCAATAATGATTCTGGCATTTCCAACCCGTCGATTATCTGGATTCCTTTCCAAAATCCATGCCGGGAGTGTTCGCTGTTGTTGTTACCAAGCTGGAAAAGCTCGGTGTCGGTTGGATTTCTCTTTGCCTTCCTGGCAAAATAATCGAAGTAAAAATCCACGTCTTGTCCGTCCATTCCCAGACCAAGCTCTTTGTTTTCTTTTTGCAGGGCCGTAATGCCCTCCTCAAGAAGCGAGATAATTCGGACGGGTTCGGGCTTTAGACCGGAGTCGAATGTCTTAATCCCTTCGGGATAAACCTGCTGAGTCATTCTGTCGAACGCAGTAGCCATAATCTGCTGGCGTTCCCCTTCTGTCCGGCAAAAATACCTCATTGCCGGTTCGATGCGAACGACCTTCTCGATTCCTATCGCATGGCAAATCGAAACTGCATTCGATGAAAACGGAGTTTCGAAAGCCATGCGCGGGCCGATTTCCAACACTTGGGTACCACAGAAAAACGATTCTTCTTCCTGCGTTAATTCGGGCTCGAACGTTTCCCGAATAATTTCAAGAATTCGGTCTCGTTCTTCGCCGGTCAGTGCCGTGACAATCTCAATGTAAAAACAAATCTCTGCAACCTCTGACGTTCTGCGGAATATTTTATGCAACATGCTCATCTTCCTTTCTATGTTTGTTGTGGCTCGCAAGTTGTTAAAGGACGCGAGTCAAATGACACAAGTCGAATGACACGATATATTAGCTTAACAAACCATTTTTTTCTGTCAACAAAAAAGAGGCCCTAATGAAGTGTACCCCGTTTAGTGGACACGGATAAAAAGCAGGGTTAGGCATTTAATGCCAGCAAATGATCTCGGTATTCCACCGGGGTCATTTTGTTTAAATCCCACTGCGCTCGTTCGGTGTTG
>Ga0268277_1001642_pt1 | contig 14546 bp, 11 predicted proteins | sample saktaG_5_FD_190132 | JGI IMG/M metagenome (GOLD analysis project Ga0268277, IMG submission 190132) | Saline water microbial communities from Sakinaw Lake, British Columbia, Canada - sak_2010_1_5_50m | ecosystem: Environmental > Aquatic > Non-marine Saline and Alkaline > Saline ...
GTTGAAATCCCCAAGAACATTGTTTTGACATTTGTGGAGAATGCTGTAAAACATGGCATCCGCCCAAAAGAAGGTACCGCAAAGATCATCGTCAGAGTTGAAGAAAAAACCGGTGGCCCGTTGAAAATCTACATAGAGGATGATGGCGTGGGAAGAACAGCGCTAAAAGATATCGGAACTGAAAACACAGGGAAAGGGCTGTTGATTGTTAAACAGATCCTGGATTTATGGTATAAGCTTAACGGTAAGCGGATCACTTGGACCATCGAGGATCTCACCGACGATAGTAAACTTACAGGGACAAAGGTGAAGATCAATATACCGTGATATATTTCGAAAACTTCCCTATATTTGATGGAATAATCCATTTCTATGGCCAACCCTGAGATCACAGCTATCCTTGTGGACGACGAGTCTGATGCGCTGAATTACCTGGCTGCATTGTTAGAGGAGATATCCTGGATCAAAATACTTGCTAAAGAAACCTCTGTTACAAAAGGGGTTGAATCCATCATTTCCTTTCGACCCGAAATTGTATTTCTGGATATTGACATGCCTGGCAAAGACGGGTTTGAGCTGATTCGGGAAGTTCGGGACCTCAATATCAACAGCGCCATCATCTTCACCACCGGTCATCCGGAGTTTGCCATTGAGGCATTTGACAAAGCTGCTTTCGGCTATCTTTTAAAACCCGTGGATGCCGGCAAACTCAGAGCGATAGTTAACCGATACAGATGCGAAAAGATCAGTAAAACCACAACACCCATCCGGCATAAGTTCAATACCTTCAAAGGATATATCTGGATCAACGAGCACGACATTATGGGATGCAAAGCTGATGGGAACTATACAGATATTTACCTCAAAAGCGGGAAAAGCGAAACCGTTATCGCCCAACTTGGTAAAATTGAAGATATCCTGCACTCCTCAACTTTTTTTCGCTCACACCGTTCATCACTGATCAACACGCAGTTTCTGTTTTCATATGACCGTAAAACCAGTAACATAAAACTGGTATGCCAGGAGCATGAAGTGGTGTTACCGGTGGCGAAGGATAAAATCGCCGAGTTGGAGAAGTTCCTCTAACCGCTCAGTTCATACACCATTCTTCCTTCTCATACTTCCTCAATAGCTTTTCATACATTTCCCTACAAAGAAGTTTTCTGTTATTTTTCACTTACATAATTTTGATACAGAAACCAATAAATCCATCAAAATGAAAGCACCCAGGATTATTAGCTTATTTTCGATTTTGATAATCGTTATGGTAACTGTTACTTACAACTCCTGTAAGAAGGATAAAGAAGAGGAGCCAGCGCCACTACCACAGAATGATACCTTAATTTCAGCTTCAGCAAATATTGGCCCTGGGGGTGGTCAAATTGAATTACCGGATGGGAGCAAATTAATTATTCCAGCAAATGCATTATCCAGTAATACAATGATTACCTTATCAAAAGTTAAGGGGGCTCCCATAATTGGTGAAGCAGATTATGAGTTTATTAAGCTTGAGCCCGAAGGTTTGATATATAATTCACCAGTGACACTGGAAATTCCTATATCAAATATGGCGAAATTGGACACATCAGTTTTCTCTGTTTACACAGTACATAACGATCAATATGAAGAGACTATTTCAACGATCAATACACAAAAACAACAGGTTCAAATAACTATCAACCATCATTCATGGTTATCTTTATTTTATACTCAAAAGTTATATATCGTCTTAAATATCCCAGGAGAATATTTGCGTAAAGGGGACTTGATTTACATTATGGAAACAGTTTATCCCTTTACTGACGTGTTTACATGGTTTCCAGGACACACAGGGTTATATCTTGGAACAACTGATCCCCAATCAAACGCAAATAATGGCCAGATTATCGTTGAGTCTGTACCTCCCAATGGCGTTGGAACAGACGAATCATTTAATAAGTTTAGAGAAGATTCAGAACATCTTTATATGGGAGCAAGAAGGTATAATGGGACAACTACAGATCAAGACAGGACAGAAATAGCAACATTTGGCATTGAGAAAATTGGAGCCTGCTACTGGCCAATTGGATATTTAACGGCATTCCAATGCTTGAGTTGTGTTGATTTAACTGAGAATGCATACGAGTTTGCAGGCTTAAATATTGTCCCAAATATTAGTGAAATTCCTTTTAATCTTCCATATACCCAATATACTTTAACAATGCCTGTGGATGAAGTTGATGTTAAATCGGGTGAGAAGATTTCGATTCCTGTTTTTGGTGTAGTTTGGGATAAGCAAGATAATTCTTATACAAAAAGCAGTCAACTCTTTTCTGCAAACTGTTATAATATACCTTCTGGAGCAACTTTTCAAAATAACAAATTTGAATGGGAACCCCCGGCATCAGCTATTGGCAATTCATACACAGTTAATTTTTCAGTAACGTCTCAAATTGGTAATACAACCTATAAGCAATCACAATCTTTAAAAATGAATGTTACCCAAGGGGGAGGAACGGAGTTGCCTACTGTGACAACAAATTCAGTTACGAACATCACAGAAACCACTGCAACCTGCGGAGGGAATATCTCCGATCAAGGGAGTAGTACTGTTACTTCTCGTGGTGTTTGCTGGAGTACCTCTTCAAATCCCACAATCGCTGATGATTATACAACAGATGGTAGTGGTACAGGTAGTTTTACAAGCAATATAACAGGTCTTACAGCCAATACCCCCTATTATGTGAGAGCTTTTGCGACTAATAATGCAGGCACGGCATATGGAAGCCAGAGAACTTTCACAACACAAGGTAGTGGTGGAGGTGGTTGTGATGGCGTGACTTCAGTCCCTTATCAGGGGCAAACATACAATACCGTTGAAATTGGTGATCAATGCTGGTTTAAAGAAAACTTAAATATTGGAACTATGATTAATGGCAGTCAGGAACAAACGAATAACAGTCAAATAGAGAAGTATTGCTATGGCAATAGTATTTCTAATTGTGAAACAAATGGCGGACTGTACCAATGGGATGAGATGATGCAGTATGTGACAAGTCAAGGTGCTCAAGGGATTTGCCCTGACGGTTGGCATATACCAACTGATGATGAGTGGAAAATTCTGGAAGGCACGGTAGATAGTCAGTACGGGGTAGGAAACTCTGTCTGGAATCAGACCGATTTCCGAGGATATGATGCGGGGAAAAATTTAAAGGATGAAACAAATTGGTATGATGGTGCAAACCTGTTTGACTTTTCTGCTTTCCATACTGGTAACAGGCATTATTCTCTTAAAAACTTCCATAACCTTGATGATTCTGGATTATACTGGTGTTCAGATGATACGGGATCTAGCGAGGCATATTATCGTTTAATGCACAACGGCAATGATGGAGTATATAGAACGACAACTGATAAAGGAATGGGATTTGCAGTTCGATGCATAAAAAATAATTAGGTTCATCACGTTAATTAAAGCATTAATAAACCTTTCGATGAGAAAGGACAAAAAAATGCGTTATCATGAAACCAACAAGATTCCTTATTTTTGCGGTGATTCTTTTTATCGGAATATTCACTGTATCAACCTACTCCTGTAGCAAGAAGGAAGAGACCACCACCAACACGGTTCCAGTACTATCCACAAAGAACGCATCAGATGTCACCAACTCTTCAGCTCAAGTCGGGGGTGTAATAACTGGAAATGGAGGGGCTTCTATAACCGAAAGAGGAGTTTGTTACAGTACATCTTCAAATCCAACCATTGCGGATAATTCTATTCAATCGGGAAGTGGAACGGGGGCCTTTGATTGTGAAATGACTGGATTAAACCAAAACACGAAGTATTATTTCAAAGCCTATGCTATGAACAGTGTTGGTGTCGGATATGGAGACCAAAAATCGTTTACAACACAAGGGGGAGGAGGTGGTGATCTTCCAACAGTTTCAACAAACTCTGCAACTGATATCACAGAAACTTCGGCCACATGTGGGGGCATTGTCACCAATCAAGGTAGCTCTTCTGTTACAGTTCGTGGTGTTTGCTGGAGTACAACTTCCAGTCCAACTACATCAGATTCTTATACAACCGACGGTAGTGGAATTGGAGATTTTTTAAGTTATATTACAGGATTAACAAAGAATACAATCTATTATGTGAGGGCATATGCCATTAACACCTCAGGTACAGCATATGGGGATCAAATAACTTTTGCTACATTGAATAGTAGCACAGGTGAACCCTGCCCCGACATCCCAACCATTACAGATCCCCGTGATGGAAAAGTTTACCCAACTGTTCAAATAGGGAGCCAATGTTGGTTACAGAAAAACATGAACTATGAAACCGGAAATAGTTGGTGTTATGATGACGATCCTTCAAATTGTGTAACCTATGGCCGATTGTATGACTGGGATACTTTTATGAACGGAGCGTCAAGCAGTAATTTGGTTCCCAGTGGTGTACAAGGAGTTTGTCCACCAGGATGGCATGTGCCATCAGATGCTGAATGGACAGTTCTTACAACTTTCCTTGGCGGAGAATACATTGCCGGAGGAAAGATGAAGGAGGCCGGAACAACTCATTGGGCCTCGCCAAATACCGAGGCAACCAACTCCAGTGGATTCACTGCCCTTCCGGGCGGGGCCTGGAGCCCTAGTTATGGTTTTGGCCTCCTGACACTGAGGACAGACTTCTGGTCGTCGACGGAGTACTGTTCCACCCCATGGTACCGTTGCCTAGGCTATAATTACGAGCGTGTGGGCCGTGGATATACCCTTGAAACAAACGGCCTTTCGGCCCGCTGCCTCAAAGATTGAGGTGCGCCATGAGTGCGAAGCAGCGAAGAATATACACCATTCAAAGCTAATCGCATAATTGTAGCGATATAATACGATTTCATTAGAATTCATCTTATTATTACGAGTAATGTTGTTCCATTCACATGTTCAAACTTAAAACCAATTGCTATGTTACGTACAATCCACTTCAAGCTCTTCCTTTCAATTATGATCATTTGTCTTGCCTTTGCAATCCAAGCACTTGCACAAAACTCAACAATTGATATTCTGTATTTGAAAAACGGAAGTATTATCAAAGGAAACATCACTGAAATGGTACCCAATCAGACAATTAAGATAAGAACAGCAGATGGCAGCTTATTTGTCTTTAAAATGGAAGACGTCGAGAAAGTAGTGAAGGAAGACAAAGAACAAAAAGATTTTAATCAGAATGTGGCAAACTTAGATAAGCTTTCTTTGAATATATTTCAAAAAAGTCAGAATATTCATCCAGTAGGAAGTTTTACAATTGAAGGCACATCAAAAGGAGAGGTTTACTTAAACGACCATCTAATTCACGATATTAGAAAAAACACAGTGATTGATTTGAAAGGTGTGGAATTTGGCACTCACTCAATATCTTTTAAAAATGAAGCTAGCTCATTTTCTCGCATTATTGACATTGAACCAATGGTTGTGAGTAGCTATATTATTCAATCTGACTCAATACAAAATATAGATTCTAAAGTATCCTCTGAATTATATATGGATAAAGTATCAATAGGTTACTATTTTAACTCAAAGAAGAATGGATATGTAAATATTACTCAGGCCGGTATTAGCGTTTGTTTAAGCCTCCCATATTCTCCAGTTGGTTTCTCTGCATCCACTATAAATGGTTATAAATTCCTGAGACATTTTTCTATCGGAATCGGCGTAGGATATAATAATACTGTACATCGTGTTGAATATGTGTACCATAGGTATAAAGATGAGTCGTTTCAATATGGAAAAACATACCAAATACACATGATGCCTATTTTTATTGACACAAGAATATATTTTACGAAAACAAGACTATCTCCATTTTGGTTATTTGATTTTGGATACATTATACCCCTTGGAAATTCATTTCAATACTTCAGTAATAGTTATCAAGAAACTTCTCAAAGTGTTTAGGACCCCCAATTAATCAGACTTGATTATAGATACAAATCTATAATTTTATGCTGATGAAAAAAAGAACATTTACCAATGAAGAGAAAATTCGGATCATAAAAGAAGCATCTGAGAATGGCGTGACTCCGACTTGTGAGAAGTACGGCTTATATGCAGCATCCTATTATTCCTGGAAGAAGAAGTTGGATGAGATGGGAGTTGATGGCCTACAGCATGGGATGACACCTGAGCATCTGAAACGGATCCGTCAGCTTGAAAAAGAAAATCAATTATTGAAGCAGCTCTTGGCTGAAAAAGAATTGGAGGGCAAGCTCAAAAGCGAGCTGTTAAAAAAACAATATGCCTTGGAGAAAAGAAGGAGATCGTAAATGGTTTTGTTTTCCAAGGCATGAAACGAGACATTGCACTGAGTATTTCAGGTGTTAGTAAGCACCAGTATTACTATCATTCACAGCCTGATAACAGAGGTCGAAAACCTTCTACTACAACTTTCAAATTGGAAGATGATGGCCTTGTTCAAGTCCTAAATGCTGAAGTAGTCAGGCAAATAACAGATATTCAGTCGGATCCGGACACAGATTATGGTTATCACAAAATGACATTTGCCCTACTAATCCTGGGATACATGATCAACCACAAGAAGGTATATCGCCTAATGGATGAGAGTCATTTATTAAAAGACAGGCACCAAAAAGCCCCCCGAACATTCGCCAGGTATCGGAAAGTACTACCAACCAGGCCGCTGGAAGTGTTGGAAATGGATATAAAATTCGTTTGGGTTGAAGAGTATCGCAGACATGCTTTTGTTTTTACAGTCATCGATACCTTTACCAGGGCAGTTTTGTATTGGCAGAGTGCTTATCAGTTCAAGCAGGGACAAGTCAAGCGGGCATGGGAGTACATCATCGAAAACTACCTACAACCTTTTGACTGCTTAAATGAAAAAATCCATATCGAAGTCAGGAATGACAATGACAGCCGCTTTGCAGCAAAAACGGTTCAACAATTTTTTGCAGAAAATAACCTCAACCAGGTATTTACACACCCTTACACACCCCAGGAAAACGGGCATATTGAAAGTTTTCATGCTATCCTATCCCGGATGTTAGCTCGTTTTACTTTCTGGTCAATTGAACAATTGGACAACTGTTTAGCCCCATTTTATGAAAAATATAATTTTAAAAGACTGCACGCTTCAACAGCCTATTTACCTCCTATGATTTTTTGGAAATGTTGGCAGGACGGTGTAATAGAAACCAAAATCAATGAAAAATGCAGGACTGTAAAATTTAAATTGAATGTTCCTTACCCTCAATTATCGGGAATTATGAGCCAGAGGGAAGTTCCTTGCTCACAGTCTCCAATCCTCGATGGATTGGAGGCTGTGGAAAAAGAAATGATCGGCGCCGAAACATTTCTGCAACCATCGGTATATTAATCACCTTCGGTTGTTCCTTGCTTAAACAAAATTATGAAAAAATGTACCTTTGTTAAACCAATCTGTAAGAAAGTCCGATTAATAGGGGGCTAGACCACTTTTGATAACACGATTCCCGAATTAAAACAAAACCTTGATCAGTTAATCATAAAGCACACTGAGCTAAAGAATGAATGTAGTAACAAAATAAACTTACTGTATAAACAATATTATCAAAAGGTTACATCAATTCTTTCTGAGATAGATAAGCTCTGGACAACGAATTCTAATAAGAGATTCTTTTCAAAATATAATGTGTTCAATCGGCTTCTCTTGACTGTCTTGGGCAGCATCAGTGCATCCACAAAGAAAGCTAAGATAGATCAAAAACGGATTGCGATTCTTATCAAAGAAGTAGGATCGATCGTTCAAGATTGCACGTTTTGTGAGATTTCCATTGACAATGAATATTTAGCTATAGACCAATCTCAACAACTTATTTCCTTGATCCAGATACCACTTCAGATCTGGTATGAACAATTATCTGAGATAATTCCAAATGAAATAGACTTACTTACTGTTTATAGTAATCCAACAAAAGAGGTTTCTGAAAAGGTTAGGGAGTATTTTTCATCATATGATGTAGTTATTGATAAACTAAATGAATCAGGAGTTTTCAAACTAATTGAAAAAAACAAAGAATTATATCACGTTGAAAATCAAATACTAAAGCTTGAACAAGATCTTTCGTCTATACTTGAAAAGAAGGAAGATATAAGCTCATATCTGGTTTGGGAGAGATTCGTTCGAAGTTATCCAGAACACTATCAATCACTTCTTTTGATTATCTCACAATATAACCGTGATACAATTCTAAGTTTGTTTAAATCATGGTATTTCAATCATGTTCTTGACAGGAATTATATAAATGATCTTCCTAATCCGGAGGATTCGATTAGAAGTATTTATGATTGTTTGGATAATTTGAAAAACGAAACGACAAAAAAAGCACTGTCATACTGGCAAGAAAAAAGAATTAAATCGGTTTATGAATTTGACAGTAAACACCCTTATTCAGCTAAACAACTCTATTCAAAAACCAGCCGTAATAGTGAAAAGAAGACATTGAGACAAATAATTGAGCAAGACTTCACACTTTTTACGGATCTGTTCCCAGTTTTATTGGTCAATCCATCCGTTTGTAGTTCTTTGTTTGAGTTAAAAGAGAATCTCTTTGATATTGTTGTTTTTGATGAAGCAAGCCAACTTAGGATTGAGGATACTTTTTGTGCATTGATCAGAGGAAGAATCAGAATAATTTCCGGAGATGAACATCAAATGCCACCATCTTCATATTTTACATCGACTGATTTCTCAATTGATAGTGATGAAGATATAGATGAGATTATTCCTGTTGAAACAAAAATGGTTCATGATGCGATTCAAGATTTAGCGAGTGCCGAATCATTGCTGCAATTCTCATCAGGTTTAAAATATGAGGATATTTATCTTCAAATTCATTATCGATCACGTCATCCATTGCTAATTGAGTTTTCTAATGCTTCATTTTACGGGAATCGGCTAAATCCCCTTCCTGCCAAGATTGATTATAAACCAATCAGATTTATCAATGTTAATGGAGTATATGAGAATCAAACAAATCCTCTAGAAGCAAAACAAGTCATAGATATTCTTAAGAAATATATCAATCCCAATCCAGATGGTTTTTACCCTTCTGTAGGAATAGCCACTTTCAATATTTATCAAAGGAATCTTATTATTGATGAAATAAAAAAGGAATCAAATGCTGATTTTGATTTCGGGAACAAAATAGATTTACTATATGAAAATGGATTATTCGTTAAAAATCTGGAGAATATTCAGGGGGATGAAAGGGATATTATTATTATCTCAACGACATTCGGAAGGAACCATAAAAAGGAGTTTTTCGAAAGATTTGGACCATTGAATGTATCTACGAAAGGACATAGATTATTAAACGTAATAATTACCAGAGCGAAGTACAAAGTCTATGTATGCACCTCATTCCCAAATGAAAAGATTCAAATGTATCGGGAATACATCCAGAATTCCGGGAATATAGGTAGAGGAGTACTTTATGCTTATCTAGCATATGCCAAAGCAATAGAAGAAGGTGATATTGTAAAAATTACCACAATCTTAGATCAACTTTCCGAGAGTTGTACTACAAAGCAGACCGAAGAAGATTATCAATCATTTCATGGAACTGAATCTCCCTTTGAGGAAGAAGTTATAAACCTATTGATAAAAAATGGTATTCCGGAAGATAGAATTGGACTTCAATATCAGTGTGGTGGTTTTCGAATCGATATTATTGTTATGTCTAAACAAAGTGGTAAACCAGTGATAGCGATTGAGTGTGATGGAGCGACTTATCATAGTAGTAATGAAGCATATCTTTGGGACACTTTCCGTCAAAAACAGTTAGAAGAATACGGTTTCAAATTTTACAGAGTTTGGTCAACCGATTGGTGGCTTAGCCCGAACAATGAAATAAAGAAAATACTTGCTTTTATTCAAGAGTTTGACTTACAAGAATACATCAGAGGTGAAGCAATACTCGATTATAATTTGATTGATCATCAAATTGAAACCATTGCATATTCCGATGTATCGATATCGAAATCTTCCACTGTCTTGATCCAAAATTTAAAATCTAACAAACAGATAAAAGTAAAATTTTCAAGTACTCCTCAAACTAAATTGTTTGTTCAGGAAGGAGCCCAAATAATTTATGAAAGAGCCCCCATATCCCTTGCGTTACTTGGTAAAAAAGTTGGAGATGTTTGTGAAATTGAATATTCTGGTGAGTTATTCAAAGTCTTAGATATTTCGGAGAATTGAGATATTTACTGGACTTCAGTATTTCACCCTCTCACTTTTTCTATTTCATTTATAACCAGTATATGTCTAAGAAGTCCTTTCCCCTATAAATATCTTGGTCATTTCCATGGATGGTGTTATCTTTACAACATTACATTGGTAGTAACATTCATTCTATAATTCATGAAAGTATTACTCGATACTAATATCTTCTTACATCGTGAGACAAACCGAATTGTTCATGAGGATATTGGTCAATTATTCTTATGGTTGGATAAATTGCGTTATGAGAAAATTCTTCATCCTCTGACAATCAATGAGATAAATAAATATCAAGGTGTAGAAGTTCTTAGATCTTTAAATGTCAAACTCCAAGCATATACTGTTTTACAAACTTCAGCACCCTTGCATGCTGATGTTGTCAATAATATCGTTCCATTGGATCGCAATGAAAATGATAAAAATGACACTTTACTTATCAATGAGGTCTTTTGTGAACGGGTTGACCTGCTGATTACGGAGGATAAAAACATACATAAAAAAGCGAATCTATTATCAATCTCCGATAAAGTCTATACAATTGATTCGTTCCTAAGTAAGGTACTTATTGAAAACCCAACACTTGTTGATTATAAAGTACTATCAGTAAAAAAGACATTGTTTGGGATGATTGATTTTCAGGATCCTATCTTTAATTCCTTTCGTGAGGATTATCCGGGATTTGATAAATGGTTCAATGGAAAATCCGAGGAACCTGCATATGTAGCGTTCTACAAGAAAAGAATTGGAGCCTTCCTATATGTCAAAGTCGAGGGTAAGGATGAATCTTATTCGGACATCGAACCAGTATTCCAACCTAAAAAACGACTTAAGATTGGGACGCTAAAAGTTGCATTCAATGGTGTTGGACTGGGAGAAAGATTATTAAAGATCGTATTTGATAATGCACTACAACAAAAAGTTGATGAGATATATGTGACGATCTTTCATAAGCACCCGGGGCATGACCTTTTAATTCGATTATTGGAAGATTTTGGATTCAAACATTGGGGTATTAAAAATTCGTCAGCAGGGCAGGAACTTGTTTATCTAAGAAATTTTTCAAGGAATTCAGATAGAACAAACCCCAAAGCTACCTTTCCTTTTCTATCAAAAGATAGTCCTATATATTTTGTATGCATATATCCAGAGTATCATACTGAGTTATTCCCTGATTCAATTCTTCGTACAGAATCACCAATGAATTTTATTGAAGATGAACCTCATCGGAATGTAATTTGTAAATCATACATCTCCCATGCGGTTAATAGGAATATCCAAACAGGTGATATTCTTATATTTTATAGGACTGGTGGTGTTCATAAAGGTGTTATCACAACCCTTGCAATAGTTGATTCAGTTAAGGACAATCTACAAAATTTTGATCAACTCAGAAGAGCCTGTCGAGGTAAAACGGTATTAACAGACGAAAAGTTAAAAACTTTTTGGGACTATAAACCTACATACCGACCTTTCGTCGTAAACTTGCTGTATGCTTATTCCTTCCCTAAAAGGATAAATCTGGCGAAGTTGATAGAATTGGGAATCATTCCCGATGTCAATAATATTCCTAGAGGTTTCGGGAGATTAAGCACGGAAAATCTCAACTTGATCATACAATATACCCAGACAGATGAAAGTATTATTGGCGATTAAACCAGAATTTGCTGAGAAGATCTTTAACGGGACAAAGAAAGTAGAGTTCCGTAGAAATATTTTTAAATCCGATAAGATCAGTAGTATTGTTGTTTATGCATCATCTCCAACAAAAAAAATTATTGGGGAGTTTGAGATTGAAGAGATTTTGGCTGGCACACCAGAATATTTGTGGTATGAAACATCAAAGGATGCTGGAATTTCAAAATTATATTTTGACCAGTATTTTGAGAATAAAGGAACAGGCTATGCTATTAAGATAAAATCTTTTAAGAGGTATAGTAATCCATTATGTCTGAAACTGGATTTTAAAATTTCTCACCCACCTCAATCGTTTCAATATTTATTAAATACCTAAGCTGGTAAAAATCATATAGTTTCCCTCAGATTAAATTGATGGGTGGATAGCCATACTATCTTGATTCCCCAGTTCCAACATGTGCTGGACAAAGCAATCCTGTTGCTAAGGCTTCAAGTAGTGTTCTTTTTCTACCATTTGATTCAACAATATATTGAAACTTGTACCCACTTCGAAGTATCTTCCCATTTGATTTTAAAAATTGAATTGAAAATGATGAATTGTTAGTAAGATGGTTTTGTAGTCTTTGATTTAATCCATTCTTAGCACGACTGGTTTTCCCGACATGAAGTATTTTTTCGGTGGGACTATAGATTATATAAACCCCTTGTTCAGTAGATACATTCACTTTTCCTGAGTTTGGAAAATTTATACTGGTTGAGTCTTTAAGTTGTTTAAACATTCCTTTAATGATCTTTGGTTCATCCATACTTCAATGATTTAGTAACTCAATGCTTCTTTTAGTAGTTGTTGTATTAATCTTTCATTTTGAAATATACTTAGTTCTACTTTGGTAAATCGAATTCATAATATCGTTTAATATCTCGTTCTCTCTGAAGATGTCTTTTCTCTAGCTGTTCAAAACGTTTGTCATCACAGGTATAATCATCTCTGGAACGTATTTCTTTAGCAATCAGCAGACGAATATCATTGGTAGAAAGTAGTGGGACATCCTTAATATTTTCCAACCTCTCGGTGAGGATATATTCCATAGCGACACAGGTTAAAGCCATATGATTGAAAAACCCTTTATATATCCGTACCTGATAATCTGACATGCCAAGATCATGACTATCGTCCCGGAAGCATCGTTCAATCCAGAATCGCTGGGCTTGCATGAGAGCAAATTCTTCAATGCTTTGTGCCTGTCGAGAAATATTGCTCAGAGAGTACTTGATTTTATCTTTCTTATCGATAGGTTTTCTGATGATAAGGGTTTGTTGGATGGCTTGCAGGTCTCCGGCTTTTTTATCCCAAACCCAGACCGTGGCAACATGCATCCAGGCGGTCAACCAACCTTTGGTTGTAGGTCGAATACGAACTTCCTTAAAATCCTGCTTATGCAGAGACTTTGCATATTCTTCAACGGTAATTCCATGGCTGTCAGATTTTGGCAAGCTGGGTTGTCTTCCTCTTTTCCTGGGCTCTGCAACAGGTACCGCAATTTGGGGTTCCTGGGTGAATATGAGTTGATCACAATGAGTTTCCAAAATGTAATTCACTCCTAATGAGGTTAAACCTTTACTGAATTCAAACCCATTGCCATATAATCCATCCCCGTTGACATAATCAAAATGAACTCCATGATCAATATGCTCGCGGATCATGTCCAGCGCCAGTTGTGGTTTGGTCTTGAATACGATATTGGATTTCGGAATCCCGGCCTTCTCGCATCGTTTTGGATTATCTATCCACTGCTGTGGAAGAAACAGCCGGAAATTTGTCAACGAGGAATATTTGCCAGCGGTCAGACTTAGATATACAGCCACCTGACAATTATCAACCTTCCCCGATGTTCCGGCGTATTGACGAGCCACTCCAACCGATTTTGTCCCTTTTTTCAGATGCGCTTTTTCATCCACCGTACATCCAATTTTACCATAGGGCTGAAGTTTTCTTGCAATATTCTTAGCCAGTTCCAGCATCAAACCCTCCGAATCCCAGGGTGAATTGGAAATAAAATGTTGCAGAGATTCATATTCACTTCCTGAAACTTCTTCAACCATGCGTTCAATATTTCGTTTCCCTCGTTCAGCACAGAAAATCCCTTCGAGATATTGTTGTGCTTTGTCTTGCTGTGTTTTTTGTCCGGCACGAAAAAAAAGATTATATGTTGATACAATCGTTTCAAAACCGCATTTAATCGAAGATCCCAGCTTTTGGGTTCTCAACCGTTTTTGTGAGTCGACGACCAAGGGCTTTTCATGCCGTATCCTATTTTTTTCTTTAAGTTGTTTACATCCTGTACCAGGTAAACTGTTATTCCGGATGGCTGAAATAAAACATTTTACTCCGGGTTTGTTCAAACCCAAACGGGTTTGGAACGTTGAAACAAATGAATTACTTTTGATGGAGGCCCTGGTTTTCATATATCTCAAGTTTTTGGTGAAAAAATTAACTTAAGATAATGATTATCAGGGCCTTAAATACATTTATTTAGATTTTTTATAAACAAGTTATTAACATTAACAGATTGGTTTACTGATGGTTAAAAAATTTCACGTAGTAGCCACTCGTCTTGATTTTGATCATCACTTAATTTTCAAAATTTCA
>Ga0268277_1001647_pt1 | contig 14522 bp, 7 predicted proteins | sample saktaG_5_FD_190132 | JGI IMG/M metagenome (GOLD analysis project Ga0268277, IMG submission 190132) | Saline water microbial communities from Sakinaw Lake, British Columbia, Canada - sak_2010_1_5_50m | ecosystem: Environmental > Aquatic > Non-marine Saline and Alkaline > Saline ...
TTGCGCAGTCCCCTGTTAAGGTGGGCGAAGGCCTTGAGCTCCGAGTAATGGGTGGTCACCACCACGGCCGTTTGCTTCTCCACGAAATGCATGAGGACGGCCTGAGCCAGGGCTGCCCCCTCTCCCGGGTCGGTGCTGATGCCCAGCTCGTCCAGCAGCACCAGGCCGGCGGGTGTGGATTTTTTCACTATGCGGGCGATGTTGCCTATATGGGCGCTGAAAGTGGAGAGCGTCTGCTCGATGCTCTGCTCATCGCCGATATCGGCGAAGACCTCGTCATAAACCGGTATCCGCGTGCCGTCCGAGCAGGGTACGGGCATCCCCGCCTGCGCCATCAGCACCAGCAACCCGATGGTCTTGAGCGCGACCGTCTTGCCGCCGGCGTTGGGGCCGCTGATGACCAGCACAGAGAAGTCCCTGCCTATCTCGACATTGAGCGGCACCGCCTCGCCCCTGAGCAGCGGGTGCCGGGCGTTGACCAGCCCCAAAACCCGGCTGCCGGGAGCGGCGATGATCTCGGGTTCGATGGCCCTGGTCTTTTCCGCGTAGAGCGCCTTGGCCAGCGCCAGGTCCAGGCGGGCCAGTATCCCGGTATTCAGCCTGATATCTTCTTCCGCGGCGCCCACGGCAGCGCTGAGCGCGGCCAAAATTCGCTCGATCTCCTGCCGCTCCTCCACCTCGAACTGCCGCAGTTCGTTGCCGGATTCGATGGTCTCGAGCGGCTCGATGAAGACCGTGGCGCCGGTATTTGAAACATCGTGCACAATACCCTTGAGCTCGCGCTTGGCCTCGATCCTGACGGGCAGGACGTAGCGGCCGTTGCGCTCGGTGACAATCTGCTCCTGCAGCATCTCCTGCCCCCTCTTAGACTTGACGATGGAGGCCAGCGCGTCCTGCAGCTGCCTGCGTTTCTCCTTCAGCCGCCACCTGACATCCGCCAGGTGGGCCGAGGCAGAGTCCAGCACATCCCCTGCGGGCGAAAAGCACCTGTCTATCTCTCCCTCAAGTTCCGGCAGCGCAGTGATATCCTGCGCGATGCCCCATAGCGCCGGCAAATCCCCAGATAGCCGTTGCAGCCCGTTGCGGGCTATGCGGCAGGCGGCCAGTGTTTTCTGAACACGGAGCAAGGTCAGCGGGTCGAGGGAAACCCCTTTGCCGGCGCGTGCAACGTCCTCCCGGACGTCGTGCGCCTCGCCGATATGGAAGTCAGGACGGACGGACAGCAGCCGCCTGGCCTCGGCCGACTGCTTGAGCAGGAGCTGAACGTGACCCGCATCGGATGTCGGCTCAAGGGCCAGTGCCAGCTCGCGGCCGGCCGGGAAAGAAGTGTAGCCCGCCAGCCTTTCCCGCACGCGCGGGAACTCCAGCATCGATAGACTATTGATGTCCATGGGGATAATTATATCCTGTCATTGCGAGCGATAGCGAAGCAACCACTAACCAGTTATGTCATTGCGGGCGATAGCGAAGCAACCACTAACCAGTCATGTCATTGCGAGCGATAGCGAAGCAATCCCAGGATTCGAAGACTTAGCATCGTGAGATTGCTTCGTCGCTGCGCTCCTCGCAATGACATTTTTGGGGTATTCCTCGCAATGACATTTTTGGGGTATTCCTCGCAATGACATTTTTGGGGTGCTCCTCGCAATGACATTTTTGGGGTATTCCTCGCAATGACATTTTTGGGGTGCTCCTCGCAATGACATTTTTGGGGTGCTCCTCGCAATGACATGTAACGGACTACAGTTTCACCAGCTTGACCGCCGTGATATACGGCACTTCCAATATTTTCTTGATGATGGGGTCGTCCGCCGGCTCGTCCAGTGAGAGGATCATGAGCGCCTCGCCCCTGGGTGTTATGCGCGCCACCTGCATGGCGGAGATATTGACATTGTTCTTGCCGGTGATGGTGCCCACCGCGCCGATCAGGCCGGGCTTGTCGGTGTGGTAGCAGAGCATGAAGTAGCCTCCCGTGGGCACGATGTCCAGCCAGAACTGGTTGATCCTGACTATATGAGTCTCGTCCCTCAGCACAGTGCCTGCCACGTCCACCGTGCCTCCGCTGGCCACCACCTCCAGGGAGATGAGGCTGGCATAGTTGGCCACCTCGGTCTCCTTCTGCTCCGATATCTTGAGCCCGCGCTGCTGCGCGATGACGCCGGCGTTGACCAGCGTGACGTGTTCCTCGCTGACCGTGTCGAGCAGGCCGCTGAGGATCGATGCCTTGAGCGCCGAGGTATCGTACTGGGCTATCTCGCCGGAGTACCTGATCTTGAGCGCCTTGAGCTGTCCGCCCATGAGCTGCCCGGCCATCTTTCCCACCACCCCGGCCACGTCCATGTAGGGCCTGAGTATCTCGAGCAGCTCGGGGGCGATCTGGGGCACGTTGACGGCGAACCTGGCCGGCTTGCCGTTGAGGACGTCGATGATCTGGTCCACCACGTCTATACAGACGTTGGTCTGAGCCTCCCTGGTCGAAGCTCCCAGGTGGGGCGTGGCGATGACCTTGTCGCTTTTGAAGAGGATGCTGTCGGTGCAGGGCTCAACGGCGTAGACATCGATGGCCGCGCCGGCCACCCTGCCCTCCTCGATGGCCTTGAGCAGAGCCTCGTCGTCTATCAGGCCGCCGCGCGCGCAGTTTACGATGCGCACCCCTTTTTTGAGCGTGGCAATCTCTTTGGGGCCGATCATGCCCCTGGTCTGCTGCGTAAGCGGCAGGTGCAGCGTGATAAAGTCCGATTCCCTGTAAAGCTGGTCGAGCGGCATCAGCGTTACGCCCAGCGACTGGGCGTATTCCTGGGAGGCGAAGGGATCGTAGCCCACCAGCCTCATCTCGAATCCCTTGGCGCGGGCGGCCACGCCGGATCCGACGTTGCCCAGGCCTATGATGCCCAGGGTCTTATTGCGCAGCTCCACTCCCGTGTATTCCTTGCGATTCCACTTGCCTGCCTTGAGCTGGCAGTGCGCCTGCGGGATGTTGCGCGCCAGCGCCAGCATGAGGGCTATGGTATGCTCGGCGGCGGCCACCGTGTTGCCGGTAGGCGCGTTGACCACCATGATGCCCTTCTGTGTGGCGGCGTTGATATCCACGTTGTCCAGGCCCACGCCCGCGCGGGCGATGATCTGCAGCTTGCTTCCGGCCTTTATCACATCGGCGGTCACCTGCGTCTCGCTGCGCACGATAATCGCGTCATAGTTGCCTATAATGGCTTTCAGCTCGTCCGGCTTGAGGCCGAGTTTGACGTCCACCTCTGTCATGGCCTTCAGGCTTTCCATGCCCTCGGGCGCTAAAGGGTCAGCTACAAGTACCTTCATTTCAAAACACCTCTGATAAGAAAAATTCCAAAATCCAAAAACCAAATTCCAAACAATATTAAAACTCTAATATCTAAATTCTAAATCCTAAAGTGCCGGAAAAACTCTAATTTCTAAACTCTAAATCCTAAACAAATCCAAAAACTCAAATGTCAATAATCATTTCGTCATTGCGAGGAGCCAAAGGCGACGAAGCAATCTAGTGTGGTGCCGTCATCCAACGCACAAGATTGCCGCGCCCTTCGGGCTCGCAATGACACGGTTATTTCCTCGATTTTGGTCATTTGATATTGTTTAGAGTTTAGAGCTTAGGATTCAGAATTTTCTTCCCTTGTTTAGATTTTATTTCTTCGCCTTTGGCAGTGCTTTATCCATGGCGGCCAGCACCTCGTCCATATCCTTCTCGCTAACCAGTCCCAGATGGCCGATGCGGAAGACCTTGCCCTTCATGCCGCCCTGCCCGCCGGCGATGACAATCTTGTACTCATCGCGCAGCGTGCCCGTGAATTTGGATACTTCCATGTCCTCCGGCGCCCTGACGGCGGTAACGGTATTGGATGCGTATTTCTCGTCGGCCGCCAGCAACTGCAGACCCCTGGATTTGACCCATTTCCTGGCCTTGTCGGCAACCCTGGCATGGCGCGCGAATATATTCTGAAGGCCTTCCTTGAGCATCATGTCCAGGGCAACGTCCAGGCCGAAGTAGATCGCAACAGCCGGGGTCCACGGGGTCTGGCCGTCCGGGATAAACTTCCTGGCGCGCGTGTAATCGAAATAGAACCTGGGCATTTTCGCCTGGGAGTGCGCCTTCCAGCCTTCTTCACTGATACTGACGAAGGCCAGTCCGGGCGGGACCATCCAGCCTTTCTGTGAACCGGTGACCACTACATCCAGGTTCCAGGCGTCCACCTGCACATCGATGGAACTCATGCTGCTGACGGCGTCCACCAGTATCAGCTTGCCGGCCTCTTTCACCACTCTGGCAATTTCCTTGAGCGGGTTGGTGGTGCCGGTTGAAGTCTCATTATGCGTAACCATGACGGCCCTGACGCCGGGATTGTCCTTCAGGGCTTTTTTAACATCGTCCGGGTCGACGGCCTGGCCCCATTCATACTTGAGGGGAATAACTTCGGCGCCGTAGACCTTTGCGCACTCGGCGAAGCGGTCTCCGAAGATACCGATGGAGACACCAAGCACCCTGTCACCGGGTGACAGGGTATTTACAACAGCTGACTCGAGGCCGCCGGTACCCGAGGTGGTGAGGATCAGCAGGTCATTTTTAGTCTGAAAGCACTGCTGAAGTTTTGGAATTATCCGGTTCTGCATCTCGGCGAACTCCTTGCCGCGGTGGTTGATCATCTGGCGCCCGCCGGCTTTCAGCACCTCGTCCGGGCAGGGTGTCGGGCCTGGAATTCTCAACTGCATTGTGGAGCCTCCCTGAAGATTAGTCCGTAAATTATAGATTATTTGGGCGGGCAAGGGAATTCAGATGCGCATTAATCTAAGCTCTAAATTCTAAATCCTAAAGTGCCGGAAAAACTCTAATTTCTAAACTCTAAATCCTAAACAAATACAAATTTCAAATGTTCAAATACCAGAGCCTTCTGAATTTTGATCTTTTGATATTGTTTAGAGTTTAGATATTAGTATTTAGGATTTATCTCTTTTTCATGTCATTGCGAGGAATGAAGTGACGAAGCAATCTCATCGTATAACGTCTTCGAATCCACAGATTGCTTCGCTGCCGCTCGCAATGACATGGTAATAATCGCTCGCAATGACATGGTTATTTCCTCGATTTTGATCATTTGATATTGTTTAGAGTTTAGATATTAGTATTTAGGATTTATCTCTTTTTCATGTCATTGCGAGGAATGAAGTGACGAAGCAATCTCATCGTATAACGTCTTCGAATCCACAGATTGCTTCGCTGCCGCTCGCAATGACATAGTAATAACCGCCCGCAATGACATGGTAATAACCGCTCGCAATGATATGGTAATAATCGCTCGCAATGATACTGTTTACTTTCCTCGGATCACCTTGATGAAGCGCCGCTTCCCCACTTTTATCACGCTGCCATCATCGATCTTGCCCATCTCTAAATCGTCGTTGACCGTTTTGCCGTTGATCTCCACGGCGTTCTGCTCAATCAGGCGGCGCGCCTCCGAGCGGCTTTTGGCCAGCCCGGCGCGCGATATCTCCGCGGACAGGAGGGAGGTGGAGCCGGTGTCTATTTTAATGACCGGTATATCGTCCGGGACCTCCTTATGCTGGACCGTGCGGGCAAATTCTTCGGCCGCCTCTTCGGCGTCCTTAACGCTCCAGAAATCCTTTACCAGCTCGTGGGCCAGGCGCTTCTTGACCGTCATGGGGTTGAGCCGCCCGTCGGCCATCCCGGCATTGAAATGCCCGATCTCGTCGTCCGGCACATCGGTCAGCAGCTCTAAATACGGTATGATCATGCTGTCGTTGATGGACATGGTCTTGCCGAACATCTCGGCCGGCGGGTCGGTCACGCCGATATAGTTGCCCAGGCTCTTGCTCATCTTCTGCACGCCATCGGTGCCGACCAGCAGCGGCATGAGGAAGACCTGCTGGGGCTTCTGCCCCACCATCTCCTGCAGCTGGCGGCCCACCATGCAGTTGAATACCTGGTCGGTGCCCCCGAACTCGACGTCAGACTCGATCATGACCGAGTCGTAGCCCTGCATGAGCGGGTAGAGGAACTCGGTGATGGCGATGGGGTGCCCCTCGGCGTAGCGCCGGGCGAAATCCTCGCGCGCCAGAAATTGCGCCACCGTGAACTTACTGGATAGTCTGATAACGTCTTCCAGGCCGAATACACCTTTCTCAAACCAGGGGCTCTGCCAGCGCACCTCGGTCTTGTCCTTATCCACGATCTTGAAGAACTGCTCCAGATAAGTTTGAGCGTTGGCCTTCACCTGCTCAGCCGTGAGCATGGGACGGGTGGCCGAGCGTCCGGTAGGGTCGCCGATGCGGGCCGTCCAGTCCCCCACGATCAGCACCACCTGGTGGCCGAGCTGCTGGAACTGGCGCAGCTTGCGCAATCCGACCACGTGTCCCATGTGGATATCGGTGAAGCTGGGGTCGAATCCCTGCTTGAGGCGCAGCGGCCGGCCGGACTGCATCATTTTGAGCAGTTCGTCCTCGTTGATGATCTGGGTTACCCCACGGCGGAAGAGGTATTTTAACTCGGCGTCAGAAATTTTTTTCATATATTTATTCCTTTTCCCGATATGTCATTGCGAGCGGTTATTCGCATGTCATTGCGAGCGAAGCGAAGCAATCTGTGGATTCGAAGCAGTCGTATTCTGAGATTGCTTCGTCACTTCGTTCCTCGCAATGACATATTTTAAGGCGTTCCTCGTAATGACACATCATGAGACAGTTTCTCCCAATGACATTGCATTTAATATTTCTCTCGCTTTGTTAACGTCCCTGGCCATCTGCAGCTTTAATTCTTCCGCGCTGTCGAACTTCATCTCGTCCCTCAACCTGGCCACCAGCTCAATAGATAGTCGTTTGCCGTAGAGGTCGCCGTCGAAGTCCATTATATACGTCTCGACCAGGCGCCTGAGCCCGTCGAAGGTGGGGCGCAGGCCGATATTGGTCACCGAGTCCAGCCTCTGCCGGCCCCGATGGGCGATGGTAGCGTAGATGCCGTCCATGGGTATGGCCTGCTCCGGCTGCATACTTAAATTGGCCGTGGGGAAACCCAGTGTGCGGCCGCGCCGGTCGCCCTCCACCACCCTTCCCTCGAGGCTGAAGCGGCGTCCCAGCATCTCCCCTACCTTATTTATATCCCCCTCCGCCAGCAGTTTGCGGATGGCGCTGCTGCTGATAACCTCGCCCTGCAGCCTGGCCGGCCTGACCACCTCCACGCGGAAATCCAGCTCCTCGCCCATGCTCTGCAGGTAGCCGGGGTCGCCCTGCCGGTGGCGTCCCAGGGCGAAATCCGGCCCCAGCACCAGGCCGCTCATATTCAGGTGCCTTTGCAGCAGGTGTACGAATTCGCGGGCGGTCAGGTTGGCCACGTCACGGGTAAATGTCACGGGTATGACCACATCCACCCCGGCCGCGCGCAGCAGCCGTGTGCGTTCCCGCAGCGTGGTTATCCAGGGTATGGTATCCCTGCGGCCCAGCACCTTCTCCGGGTGGGTTCGGAAAGTGACCACGCCTGCCGGGCAGCCCTTCTCGCGGGCGCGCGCCACCAGGTGTCCCAGCAGTTGCAGGTGGCCGCGGTGCACGCCGTCGAAGACCCCGATAGTCAGCAGGGTGGGGCGGGAAGGTTTATACCTGGCCAGTTCTTTTTCAATTTTCATTACTATGAATCGTCATATCGCCGGGTGGACGATATTTTAACATTAATAGTTATGGCATTCATAATATCATCCGCGATATGGCTGATGGTATAATTAAGCTATGGCAACGCAGCGGAAATTAAAGGTCACCAGCCTGGAAGAGATCGGCGGTCTATATGCTTATTTACAGGTTGTATGTTTAATAATGTTTATCGGCAAATATCGTCCGGCCTAACAGCCCGCGGGGAAGCCATTTATCATGTCACTGCAAGCCGCCCTTTTCTATGTCATTGCGAGCCGCCCTTTTCTATGTCATTGCGAGGAGCACAGCGACGAAGCAATCTCAGTATGTAACACCTTCGAATCCACAGATTGCTTCGCTATCGCTCGCAATGACAGGTGGGGAAATCTCGCAATGACAGGTGGGGAAATGTCGCAATGACAGATGGGGAAATGTCGCAATGACAGGGCAATATCTTCGTGTGCTATAATCTCCCTTAATTTATACGCCGATGTTGTACTTATACATCCTTCTCATCATCGCCTCCTACTTCCTGGGCGCCATGCCGTTCATGATAATGATCGGCCGCATGCGCGGCGTGGACCTTTCCCGGGAGCCGGACCTGCACCACGCGCTGTGGTACAAAGTCGGACGCCCCTGGGGCATACTTGGTTTTTTACTCGATATACTCAAGGGCGTGGTGCCGGTGCTGGCCGGGTTCCTTTTGGGCTTCCCCCTGGTGGTCAACGCGCCGGCAGGCCTGGCCGCGCTGTGCGGCCAGATGTGGCCGGTCTTCCGTAAGTTCGACGGCGAGCGCGGCAACACGGTCAGCGTGGGTATCAATTTCACACTCAGCCTGGCCTACGGCGTCCCCATCATCTTCATCATCGCCCTGGCCATCGCCATGGCCGGCTTCTTTATACGCACCGCACTGCGCTGGAAGGCCAGCGGCAGCAACCTGGATGAGCGGCTGCGCCTGGGCGGGTCCCCCAGCCTGGTCTTTCCCCTCGCGGTCATCATCGGCTTCGCCTCCTGCCCGGTCAGCTCGGCCCTGCTCGGCCAGCCGCCCGGCATGACCCTGGCGTTCACGGGCGTGGTCGTGCTGATAATGGTGCGCCGCCTGACGGCAGGGCTGACGGCCGACCTGCGCGGCAGCAGGCGACCGTGGGACGTTGTCGTCAACAGGCTGCTCTTCGACAGGAGCGAAAGATAAGGAACAACCATGTCATACATGCGAGGAGCGCCCCTTTATCATGTCATTGCGAGGAGCGCAGCGACGAAGCAATCTCATCCTGTAACACCTTCGAATCCACAGATTGCTTCGCTATCGCTCGCAATGACAGGTTGCGAGGAGCGCCCCTTTATCATGTCATTGCGAGGAGCGCAGCGACGAAGCAATCTCATCCTGTGACGTCTTCGAATCCACAGATTGCTTCGCTATCGCTCGCAATGACATTATACGAGGATTGCCCGTCCTCATATATATAAGGTAATATTGATACTGTAACCCGATAGGGGAAAGCGCATTCACCATGCAGACGGGAAAAATAAAGGTCATCATAGCGGACAGGCAGCCGCTCTTCCGTAAAGGCGTGGAGTTTTTCCTCAGGGAGGCGGAGGATATATTTATCTGCGCCGATGCCAGCAGCGAGGCCGAGCTGGTGACCAGGGTGGTCAATGAGATACCCGACGTGGTGCTGCTGGATATCAGCCTGGCCAGCGACGGCATGGAGCTGGCGCGCGTGGTCAAGCAGCATGTCCCCAGCGTGGCCGTCATCGTGATAGCGCCGGCGCCCAACGACGAGGGACTCTTCATGGCCATCAAGGCCCGCGCCGCGGGCTACGTCAGCCGCGACATCTCCTCCGAGGAGCTGATCACAATCATCCGCCGCGCCGCGCGGGGCGAGTACCCGCTCAACGACAGCTTCCTCTCGCAGCCCAAAGTGGCCGCCCAGGTGCTGGAGCAATTCCAGAACTTCTCCTGGGGCAAGGGCGTGGAGACCTTCGTCTCGCCGCTCACGCCGCGCGAGACCGAGATACTCAACTACATGGCCAAGGGCTACCTCAACAAACAGATCGCCGGCATGCTGGACATCAGCGAGCAGACGATTAAAAATCACGTCACATCCATCCTGCGCAAGCTGGACGCCAACGCCCGCACCCAGGCCGTCATCACGGCGGTCAGGAGGGGAATCATAAAGCTGTAGGGGCGGGTTTTTATCCCTGTCATTGCGAGCGATTGTTATCCCTGTCATTGCGAGCCCGCGTTTAATATGTCATTGCGAGCGAAGCGAAGCAATCTGTGGATTCGAAGACGTTATATACTGAGATTGCTTCGTCGCTGCGCTCCTCGCAATGACATTTTTGGGGCGCTCCTCGCAATGACATTTTTGGGGCGTTCCTCGCAATGACATTTTTAGGCGGCTCCTCGCAACCTGTCATTGCGAGCCCGAAGGGCGCGGCAATCTGTGGATTCGAAGTCGTCATATACTGAGATTGCTTCGTCGCTGCGCTCCTCGTAATGACATTTTTGGGGATCGCAATGACATTTTTGGGGATCGCAATGACATTTTTAGGGCGTTCCTCGCAATGACATGCCGAAAAAGAACCCGCAATGACATGAAAGACAGAAATTTTAAACATTTGTACTATTTATGCCGGATTATTATGTCATTCCCCTATCTGCACGCTTGACAACGGGGGTTAAAGGGCTTAAATTGTCAATATGAGGATATACTTATATCTGGCAGGTGTTTTTGCGCTTTTTATTGCCCTCTTGCCAGCGCTGGTTCCCCCGCCTGTTGACGGGCAGGGATGCGCCGGCGGCAAGTGCGGCGTTACCACGACTTTAACCCCCAACTCGGGCCCTACCGGCACGCAGGTCACCATCCTGATCGAGAGCGGCACCTACCCGCTGGACGGCAAATACGAGATCTGGTTCAGCAAGTCGCCCACCATGAGCGGCAGCATCGCCGAAGGCAGCGACGGATCGGATCCCACGGCGGTCAAGTTAGCCGAGGGCTGGAACGAGCGCCTCAAGCAGTCCATGTCCGTCTCCCTGAGCGTGCCGCCGGCCGTGGGGGGCACCAACTACTTCCATTACATCAAGGCGGGGCGCGCCACCCAGATGCTCAATTTCGCCTTCAACATCACGCCCGGCCTGGCCTGCCAGGACGATAAGGTCAGGCCCAGGTCCACCACAGTGATCTCCGGCACCGGCTTCACTCCCTCGGACAAGATCCAGCTCTACATCGACGGGGAGCCGCTGGACCTCCCGCTTGAATCAGACACCATGGGATCCTTCACGGCCAGCCTGCCCGTGCCCGACCTGATGGCCGGCACGCACGTAGTCAAGGCCACGGCCAAAAAGATGTATAACCAGGAGGGGACGCTGCGCTTCAAGGTGACGCCTTACATAGTCATCGAGCCGGCCATACCGCTGGCGGGCAAGTCGGCCACGGTCAGCGGCTACGGCTTCGCCCCCGACAGCGAGGTCTCCGTCAAGTACGATGACGCCGTGGTCACCTCTTCCCCGACCTCGGACAAGAACGGGCGCTTCACCTACAACTTCACCGTCCCCGAGACCTCGGCCGGCAAGCATACGCTGGTGGCCACCGACAAGGCCGGCAACATGGCCGACTGGGAGCTGCCGGTGGAGAACAACCCGCCCACCAGCCCGGCGCCCGTTTCTCCCACCACCGACCGCTTCGGAGTGATCGGCGGCCAGCCGGTGACCTTCACCTGGATGGCGGCCAAAGACGACAGCGGCATCGTGCTCTACACAGTCGAGGTGGCCGACAACCTCAACTTCTTCCCGCTCATGCCGGGCATGCGCCGCAGCGGGCTGACCGAGGCCAGCGTGACCATGAATATCGAGCCGGGCACCTATTACTGGCGGGTGCAGGCCGTGGACGTCTCGGGCAACAAGAGCAAGTGGGTACTCTCGCCCTACGCCTTCCAGGTGGGGCTGATCAACCTCTGGGTGGTGGCCGGCGCCAGCCTTATCCTGATCGTGATCTTCATCTTTCTGCTGAGGGCATTCATACAGAGGGTGAAGGGATACTACTATTAAGCCCTCCGGTCATTGCGAGGAGCCGAAGGCGACGCGGCAATCTACTGTGTTCGCTACTGCAGACACAAGATTGCTTCGCTCCGCTCGCAATGACATTTGTGGGACCGCTCGCAATGACATTTTTTCTTAATTTATTGTTTGAATTTTGGAATTTGGAATTTTTGTGCTTGACGCACACTCTTGACACGGTATGATATACTTAAAATCAAGGCAAGGTATATCCTTGTCTCTTGTGCATTGGGAATTTACATATAAAAGGAGGTGATGCGCATCAAGAGAGGCTGCGGTTGCCTGTACGAGTTGCCGCGGCAATAAAAGGATCATGCCCCGGTCCCGGGGCGCAGCGTCTGACACGAGGGGGACAGCCGAAGCCAGGCCGGCTTTAAACGACCTGCAGGGCTGCCATCGCCGTAACGGCGGGGGCCGCCCGGAAAAACCTCCCGCAAGAGGTCGAAAATTTTGCGCGGGGGTTCCCGGAGGGATAAGTCCGGGGCCGTAAAACAGCCCTGAGGGGGCTTACCGGGTTTTAAAAAATCAGGAGGAATTAATGAAAACAAGGTTTCCAAGCATTCTTGGAGTTTTCGCAGCTATATTGATGGTTGCCTCCTTCGTGATACCGGTCAATATCGCAGCGCCGGCAGCGGTGACTGCGGACCCGGGCATCATGAAGTGGGACAAAGTCAGCTCGCCGGGCTCGGTGCTCGGCAAAAACGACATAGCCAACTGGCACAACGGCGGCAACGATTTTGCCGCTGCATACGCGGCCGCAACCGGCAACCCCCTTTTCCCGGGCCCGCTGGCGGTCGGCCCTGACCTGAACGGTCACGGCAGCGACATCATCAGCATGGCCGTCGGCAATGACGGCATGACCGTGGTATTCATCTCCAGCATGTTCGTAGACATCGCCACCGCACTGGTACTGGCACAGAACATGACTGTGGCAGCCGATGCATTCGCTTGGCTGTGCGCTACGCAGGAATACCGCAACGCCATCTACTACAGCAACAACTCCGGCATTTCGGCCACCAGCACACGCGCGCTGGCCCTGATCCGCACCCCCCTGGTGCCGGCGGGCGGCTCGCTCTTCCAGGTTGCCATCGCCCCGGACGACTCCAAGGTATGGCTGGTCTCCATGGACTGCGGCAACCCGATGGGCATTACGGCCAATGCCGCACCCTGGGGACCCTGGCCTGCTTTGCCGGCCGGCCCCAAGCAGCTCTGGTACACCACTGACGCCGGCATGAACTGGGACCCCGTAGTCAATATCGCAGCGGTAGCAGCCCTTGCCGGCGACACCATCCGCTGCATCGACATCTCGCCTGATTACGGCGGCAAGCGCGACTTCGCGTTCGGCACCGTAAACGCAGGCTGCACCGGCGTATGGGTGGTCTTCTCATCCAAAGCATTCACCACCTTTAATTACCAGCTGGATCCCGTAGCCCTCGTAGTTCCCGCTCCGGGCGCCGGCTTCGCCAACTACCAGGCCATCAAGTTCTCGCCCACCTACAGCGGCGACTCCTCGATAGCACTGGTTTACACCACCGCCGCTGACACCTTTTACAACGTGGCGCTGCGCGACCTCTATGCCAACAACACGCTCAACTTCGCCTATAACCCGGGCATCGAGGTCAAAGAGACATCTCAACCAGCCGGCATGTCACCGGGCGCAGGCCAGCTCAACAACGCCTGCCTGCAGCTCCCGTCCGACTTCTCCGGCCAGTCTTCATCGCTGCGCAGGGCCTACATCAGCCTTGACGCCTACGCTTTCAAGGCTGCCGCAGCCAATAGGGACGGCATCTTCAGGATAGACGACTCGACCGTTTACATCCTGATGGATACTTCCACCACCCCGCTTAAGTCCATCTACACCATCGCCTATTTCGGCACCTACGCCTCCGGCAAACTGCTGGCAGGCGAGCGCCTGGGCTTCCCCTGCACGGCGACCGTGCCCACGTGGTTCACGGATTCACCGACCACCTGCCCCATCCCGTGCTGGTACCCGGCGCTTAAACCCACCACCGGCGCGGCCAACCAGGGCGTCTGCGCAGCCGGCAACCAGAGCGGCGACGGCGGAGCCATCGTCGGCTGGAACGTCGACGGCTCACTGGCACTGGTGAGCACCGGCTCAATGCCCTACACCGTTTTCGGCGTTGGCTTTGTCGGCAGCAACGGCATCTTAACCTCACGCGTTGCGGCCTTTCCCGTCCCGCCAACGCCCAACGCACTGCTTCAGTTCGCTACAGTAGCTATAGCCAGCCCGGCCAACTGGTTCCAGCAGCAGTACTGGGACGCGGTGGCCAACGATGAGAGCGCATTCGCCATCTCCCGCAACAACGGCGAGACCTGGAACCAGATCTGCCTCATCGACACCACCATCGACTGGTTCAACGACGTTGCAGTCGCACCCGACTGCACCACCATCTACCTGGCGTCCACCAACCGCGACGTAGGCGCGAACTGCAACGAGTTCGACAGCGTCTGGCGCGCCACCATCAACCCCAATGTGGCAGCGCCGCTGCCCGCGGTACCGCCGCTGGGCACCTACTGGGAGCGCGTCTACTGCCGCGTTACCTCGCTCGTCTGCACCGCAGGGCAGACCGACCTGCCCATCCTGCGCGTCGTCCCCTCCTGCACCGACAAGCCTGACGGCGAGATCGTAGGCTGGGCGGCACAACGCAGCACGGCCATGGCCTGGTCGCCCGACTTCGGCGATTACTGGGCCAACATCACGCCCAGGTACATCGTGCAGGACTTCGCTTTCGAATCCAGCACTACCATGTACATCGTGAACCAACTGGGCCTGGTACAG